>Ga0209272_10000112_pt1 | contig 102250 bp, 95 predicted proteins | sample tdDd002_FD_187125 | JGI IMG/M metagenome (GOLD analysis project Ga0209272, IMG submission 187125) | Marine sediment microbial communities from the Atlantic coast under amendment with organic carbon and nitrate - tdDd00.2 (SPAdes)... | ecosystem: Environmental > Aquatic > Marine > Coastal >...
GGAACACCGTATTTTTCCATGATGAAATTTGCTTGTGTGCCTTTACCTGCACCTGGAGCACCTAGAAGAATGATGCGCATGTTGAATCCTCTTAAGATAATGATGATTTATACCGAAGCTCACTATGGTGTCGTCTATCACACAGCCTTAGCTCACGGTAAGTTTCGGTATAACTGTTATTACAGTTAACAATAAAACAGGCGTGCACATTACACGCCCGCTCGTTTGGTTTCAAGATTGCATTCTATCATACAATTTAAAACCAAAGCGCGAATTACGACTAAAGAATGCTTAAACACTCACATTTGCCGCTTAATTAACACGCTTTATTCACAATTAACGCAAATAAGCTAAAAAGCCCGCAAGATGCGAGCTTTTTGGCAATTTTGAGCTATTAGCCCTTAGTCAAAAGCGAATTGATAGCGCCTAAGAATTGCGACGGATCATCCATAGAACCTCGCTCAGCTAACATAGCTTGACCAAGCAGAAGCTCAACCCAACGACCAAACGCTTCTTCGTCAGCTTCATCAGCCATACGCTTAACTAAAGCGTGCTCTGGGTTGATCTCGAAGATGTACTTCACTTCTGGAGCAGCCTGACCAGCAGCTTCCAATAGTTTCGCCATCTGAGTACCCATTTCAAAGTCGTCAGTCACAACCACAGCTGGCGTTGTCGCTAGCTTGAAGGTCGTACGAACTTCTTTAACACGGTCGCCTAAATACTCTTTAGTACGTTCAACGACAGACTTAAACTCTTCTTCAGTCTCTTTCTGTTTCTCTTTCTCAGCTTCATCTTCAAACTTGCTGAGATCCAGACCCGCTTTAGTGATCGACTGGAATTGCTTACCATCAAACTCAGTCAGGTAGTTCATCAGCCACTCATCGATGCGGTCAAACATCAGAATAACTTCAATACCTTTAGCTCTGAACTGCTCTAAGTGAGGGCTGTTCTTCGCCGCTGCATAGCTATCTGCAGTAAGGTAATAGATCTTATCCTGACCTTCTTTCATGCGCTCAATGTAAGAGGCAAGACCGACCGTTTGATCGGCTGAGTCAACTTCTGTAGAGGCAAAACGTAGCAGCGCAGCAACTTTCTCTTTGTTGCTCATATCTTCTGCCGGGCCTTCTTTTAGTACCAGGCCAAACTCTTTCCAGAACGACTGGTATTTCTCTTCGTCATTCTTTGCCATACGCTCAAGCATAGTCAGAACACGCTTGGTACAGGCATTACGCAGAGATTGAGTCACTTTGTTATCTTGCAGAATTTCGCGCGAAACGTTTAGCGGTAGATCGTTTGAATCTATTAAGCCACGAACGAAGCGCAGGTAAGACGGCATAAACTGTTCAGCATCATCCATGATGAATACACGCTGCACGTACAGTTTTAAACCTGACTTATGGTCGCGGTTCATCATATCCCACGGAGCTTTAGCCGGGATGTAAAGCAGACTTGTGTAGTCGTTTTTACCTTCGACACGGTTATGACTCCAAACCAGCGGATCAGCAAAGTCGTGAGAGACGTGTTTATAAAACTCCTGGTACTCTTCTTCAGAGATATCAGACTTATTGCGTGTCCATAGTGCTTGAGCTTTGTTGATTTGCTCCCACTTTTTCTCGCCAGTCTCTTTACCTTCTTCATCACGAACCGCAGTTTGGATCGCAACTGGAATACCAATATGGTCAGAGTACTTGCTGATCACTTCACGCAGACGCCATTCATTGAGGAATTCTTTACCTTCTTCACGCATATGAAGAACGATATCGGTACCACGTGTCTCTTTCGAGATAGTTTCGATGGTGTACTCACCTTCACCAGCCGAATGCCACTGTACCGCCTCATCCGCCGCAAGGCCCGCTGCACGAGTACGGACGGTTACTGCATCAGCGACAATGAATGCCGAATAGAAACCAACACCAAACTGGCCAATCAATTGAGAGTCTTTCGACTGGTCTTCAGATAGCTTAGAGAAGAACTCAGCAGTGCCTGACTTCGCGATCGTACCCAAGTGTTCGATCACATCGTCACGGCTCATACCGATACCGTTATCTGAGATTGTCAGAGTGTTCGCTTCTTCATTGAAGGATAGCTTTACGCCAAGATCAGCGTCGCCTTGATAAAGGTCTGGATTTGACAGTGCCTGGAAGCGCAGTTTGTCAGAAGCGTCAGACGCATTAGAAATCAGCTCGCGTAAGAAAATCTCTTTGTTTGAGTACAAAGAATGAATCATTAGATGAAGTAATTGTTTTACTTCAGACTGAAAGCCACGAGTTTCTTTATTTTGTGTTACTGTTTCGCTCATGATAACTCCATTAGTTCTATAGTTATCAAGCCAATACCTCGATAAAATCGGGTGTAGTTTGGCCTAAATCTGACAGTTAACATGAGGGTGACAAATGTAAATTCAAGGTCAAGAATCATAAAAACAGTGTTTTTTTTCCTTAATTTTTAATATCCTTGCCCTCACTAAAAAATCAAAAAATCTAAACTAGAAAGATTTGAACTAGTCTTAGTAAGCGCTTTACTAAAATAACTCCCTGAAACTTAAAATTAAATGGCCATCATTAATGAGTAATATAGGTACTAAGTTTAATCTCGCCAACAGATTTACTTTTGATCCCAATACCAACTCCCTCACAGACAAAGAAAGCGAGAATGAGCTTATTCGTTTAGGGAGTAACGAAAGCCGTATCCTTCTTTTGCTATGTGAACAGCCAAGTGAAATCGTGTCCCGTAACGAATTACATGACTTTGTGTGGCGTAAACAAGGCTTTGAAGTTGATGACTCAAGCCTGACACAAGCGATCTCTACACTGCGCAAACTACTAAAAGATTCGACTAAGTCACCAATGTTCGTCAAGACGGTGCCAAAGCGTGGTTACCAGCTTATTTGTTCTGTCGAGCGTACAACGCCACTAATGAGTGGTGATAATGAAGTGGAAGAACCCACTCCAGCGGTAATCGATGAGCTAGACGTTGAACTTCAGCCATCTACTGAGCCAGTAGCAGAAATGCCAGCCAAAGCTGCTGAACCTCAGCCACAAGTTACTGCGCCAGCGACTGAATCTCAGACACCTCCGAGCTTGTTAACTAAGCTATTATTGGTGCTCGCGGTGCTACTGCCACTTTGCGTAGTACTGTTTACTAATCCATCTGAATCTAAGTTCCGTCAACTGGCTGTTTTTGACAACATTCCAGTCAAAACGCCACTTAACCACCCTGATTTAAGCCGATGGTACCCATCAATCGAGCAGTGTGTGATTAAGTACAATGAAACTCATGTGGGTGAGTTTGCCCCTGTAGAAGTGATAGCGACTGGCGGCCAGAACAATCAGTTAGTACTGAACTATATCCATGCTTTGGATAACTCAGGTGAGAACGTCACTCTGCGTATCTTCGCTGAACAAAAAGATCTAAGTAAAGTTTGCCAATAGGAAACATTAAGATGAATCAGAAAATTGCAGCAGGCCTACTTATTGTTTCAGCACTGTTTAGCGCTTGGCTATATTGGGGCAGCGACCTGAAAGTTGAACAAGTTCTGACTTCCAATGAGTGGCAGTCAGAGATGGTCACCGTTATTGCAGAGCCGATTCAAGCGGAATCTGTGGGGCCATTACGCAAAGCCAATGTCACCTCTAACGTCAAGTACCTACCCAACAATACCTATATTCGAGTAGCAACTGTTCGTCTATATGGTAACGATACTGACAATGAAAGCATTATTAATATTTCCGAGTCAGGTACATGGGACATCAGCGATAACTACCTGCTAGTGTCGCCGATTGAGTTTAAAGATGTCTCCTCAGCGCAAAGCAAAGACTTTACCGCAGAACAGCTCAATCTCATTACTCAGTTATTAAAAATGGATGCACAGCAAAGTCGTCGTATCGATATCGTCAATGCAAAAACCTTACTCCTGACTAGCTTGAGTCATGGTTCTACGGTACTTTTTACTAACTAAATTCAAATAAAGGGGCATGATGCCCCTTTTTAATAAGCATCACATGGATTGGATAAACACGTTCGGCCTATTTATTGGCTCTCTAATTGCCAATACCCTCGCATCACTGTCTGGTGGTGGTGCTGGCTTACTTCAGTTCCCACTACTGATCTTCTTTGGTCTGCCTTTTTCTATCGCCCTTGCAACCCATAAAATCGCTAGCGTTGCCTTAGGGGTCGGGGCTGCCTACACCCACATCAAGCACAAAAGCTTTAGCTACAAAGTGGCAATCTATCTTGTGCTGGTCGGCAGTATTGGTGTGATTATTGGTGCGAATATCGTCCTACTCATTCCCGACCAAATTGCTGAAACACTGCTCGGCCTGATGATACTGGCACTCGGTATATATTCACGATTCAAACCACAGCTTGGTCAACAAGATCTGATGCTTAATCGTCATTATAAGGGCTGGGCTATTGGTGGCGTTGGCTTAATGTTAATTGGCGTGATTAACGGCTCTTTGACCGCTGGCTCAGGTTTACTCGTGACGCTATTTCTTGTGCGTTGGTTTGGCTATAGCTATAAACAGGCCGTCGCCTTGACCATGTTATGTGTTGGTTTGTTCTGGAATGGTATAGGTGGCATTGCGATGGTTCAGGCTGGAGCGCCTGTTTACTGGCCATGGTTGCCAGCTCTGCTATTGGGGTCATTTTTAGGCGGCGGACTTGGGGCTTACATGACAACCCGGGTCAACAATCAAGTCATCAAAGTGTGCTTTGAGATTCTCACATTTGCCGTCGGCATCAAATTAATAATCTAGAAGGAAGAGCCATGCACAAGGCTAAAATTGATATCTATTACTGCCGCCAGTGTAACTGGATGCTACGTTCGACCTGGCTGAGTCAGGAGCTACTGCACACCTTTAGCGAAGAGATTTCTTCAGTGTCACTTCACCCTGATACAGGGGGAAGGTTTGAAATACACTGCAATGGGGAGATGATCTGGGAACGTAAACGAGATGGCGGCTTTCCCGAAGCCAAAGTACTCAAGCAGCGCGTCAGGGATCTGATCGACCCTGAGCGCGACCTTGGTCACTCTGATAGTAAGTAACCTTTGTATAGCGAAACTGTCACCACCGCTAAATTAAGCGGACTTCGACTCTAGTAGAGTTTGCATCATGACTTGGTCATCAAAGCTCAACACTCTCAACTCATCACCTTCGAGCATACCGTAGCTTGCTGCGTGTCCCTCACGAGGGAACGTCGCTGAACCAGGGTTAAAGATGTATTGTTCACCGTCCAACTCAGCCACTGGAATATGGCTATGGCCGTGGACAATCACATCACCAACTCGAAGTGGTGGACGCTTATTCGCGTTATAAAGATGACCATGAGTAATAAACAGACGCTGACCACTCTCTAACATCATCCAGGCGTAATCCATCATCATAGGGAATGAAAGCAGCATCTGGTCCACTTCGCTATCACAGTTTCCGCGCACAGCAATAATTCGCTCTGCATATTGGTTTAAACGCTCACTCACCGCCTGAGGGTTATACCCTTGTGGCACCGGATTGCGTGGACCGTGATTTAACGTGTCCCCTAGCAAAACGAGTGTGTGTGCACCAGAGCGTTCAAAGGCTTGTAAAACTTGTTCAGTTGCAGGCAAAGAACCATGCAGGTCAGAGGCAAAAAAGAGTTTCACGACATCATCTCCTCAAAAAATACCCTGCAGATTCTACTCTCTCATACCGGGTTAGTCATCTTTGACCATACCGTTAATAACGATGTTGTTGTAGCTCACCATGCCGATCACTTTACCCTGCTCAATAACGGGTGCCCTACTAATACCAAAACGTTCAAACAGGCGTGCGCAATATTTGACATTCATGTTTGGGTCTACTGATAAAGCTGGCTTGGTCATGATTTCATAGATATTGGTGCGTTCTGGAGAACGATTCTGAGCGAGCACCTTCTTGGCAATGTCATTCATTAACACCACACCATACTCGTCATCATCATTGCGCTTATCGACAACCAGAGCTTTAACTTCATGACTGCGTGCCATTTGAATGCCCTCTTTGACCGTGGTTAAGCCATCAATAATCACGTAGTTGCTTGTCATTACATCCCGCACACGGACTTTCACATGCTCTGTCATATCTCATCCTCCACAACTTTTGTTAGTTTCTCGACCTGATGGGCGACACCCACCGCATCTTCAATATCGATCTGAATCGCAATCCCCTGTCCGGACTCCTGGTCAAACTCCCCCACCTCATTGATCGTTTCTAAGATATGTCGTGACAGGTGTTCCTCGACAACAAAAAGTAGTACGTCCTTTTGTACATCCAGAGTCAGACCAAAAAAGGTTCTTTTCTGGTTGAGCCCTTCACCACGAGCATTGTTAATCACGGTGGCTCCGGTAGCACCAGCGTTTCTCGCTGCGTCTAGAACAACATCTGTTTTACTATCTTCGACAAATGCTATAAGTAATTTAAAGCGCATTTTCCTTTTCCTCCTTCTCAGCGCCTTTGTTAAGCCACTGAGTGATTTGTGCATATCCCATCACTGAGATCATGGGAAATAAACTCGCAAAGGCGATCAATCCGAACCCATCTATCATTGGGCTTCGTCCCGGTACCGTTGAGGCTAACCCCAAGCCTAACGCGGCAACTAAAGGAACCGTCACCGTTGATGTTGTTACCCCACCCGAATCATAAGCCAAAGGAATAATCAGTTTTGGCGCATAGAAGGTCTGTATAACCACCACCACATAACCGACAATGATGTAATAGTGGATAGGGTCACCAACCACAATGCGGTAACTACCTAAAGAGATGCCAAATGCCACGCCTAACGCCACTGCAACTCGTAAGCCGTTGACGCTAATACTGCCAGCAGAGACTTGATTGGCTTTAATTGCTACTGCGATCAACGAAGGTTCAGCAATGGTGGTACTAAAGCCAATAAAGAAGGCAAACAGGTAAACCCAGTAATAGTCGATCCACTCTATGCGTTCACCGATGGAAACTCGAAACTCAGCAATAAAGTCTGGTGCTGTTAGCTGCGTTGCCATTGTTTCACCAAGTGGAAATAGAGCCAGATCAAGCCCAATCAGGAAAAGGGACAGGCCAAGAATGACGTAAAAAAAGCCGAGAATGACCTTAGGTAAGTTGTTTACCGGTCTTCTTAACACCGCAAACTGGAAGCCAAAGATAATTGTCGCGATCGGCAGAACGTCACTAATAGTGCCGATAAACACATCGATAAAGTGAGACCATTCAATCATGCGACCACCATTCCATAGACCATGACGAACATCATTGGCAACAGTGAAGCAAATGCGATCAAACCGAACCCATCGATCATCGGATTTCGCCCTTTAATAGCTGATGCGAGCCCGACACCTAATGCGGTAACGAGTGGTACAGTAATCGTTGAGGTTGTCACACCACCGGAATCATACGCGACACCAATAATACTTTGCGGGGCAAACATAGTGAGTACGACCACACCAATATAACCACCGATAATCATGTACTGAATTGGCCAGCCTTTGAGGATTCGCAGCACACCGAGCAAGATGGCGATTCCGACCGAAAGAGCAACTGTATATCGCAATCCGTTCGCATAGTCTTCCATCGCCTGCTCTTGGTGGGCAATCATCCCTCCTTCTGCAGCCACTTCTGCAGCTTCGTCAGCCACTGCAGTCAAGGCGGGCTCTGCTACTGTGGTTCCAAATCCCAGGCAGAAAGCAAAGGTTAGCAGCCAAAACACACTACCTTTGCGTGCAAATGCTTGTGCCATTGTCTCGCCGATTGGAAATAACCCCATCTCTAAGCCGAAGATAAAAAAGGTTAAACCAAACACCACCAGCACTAAGCCAAACAAAATTGAGACTAAATTGGGTAATGGTTCCTGCAATACCACTAGTTGAAAGAACGCGATCACTACCACTATGGGCATCAAATCTCTCAAGCTTCCTAATAGCGCTTTCGCTAACGCTGTCACTGCCTGCACATAACCTCCTGTTATAGTCCCTGCAATATCCCTACTTATTAGCATGACAAACAAAAAGCGTTTCGAATGTGATTACTGCAACGTAGAAGAGGAGAAACGTAACAAAATGTTAAATTTGTGATATTGGCACAAGTGATCACTTTTCACGCTAAGTCGCTATAATTAGTAACAATAGTTGACTATGGTTAAACCTCATCGAGGTTAACGTTAATCATGATAAGGACAGGAAATGAAAGTACTGCTCACTGGTGGAACAGGTTTTATCGGCCGTGAACTGCTTAAACACTTAACCACCCATGAGATCGTACTGCTCACTCGCGAACCAAGAGTGGCAAGAGAGCGGCTCAGCCATACAGATATGGGGAACGTTACCTACGTTTCTGACTTAGATGGTTTTCAGCATTTCAATGATTTTGATGCGGTAATCAACCTTGCCGGCGAACCTATTGCCGACAAACGCTGGAGCAAAAAACAGAAACAGACTATTTGTGATAGTCGTTGGGCGTTAACAGAGCGTTTGGTCGAACTGATTCACGCCAGTACCAACCCTCCTGAGGTATTTATAAGCGGCTCTGCGGTTGGCTATTATGGCGATCAACAAGAACATCCATTCGACGAAACCCTCCATGTCACAGACCTCGGTTTTCCTCATCATGTCTGCAGTAAATGGGAGCAGATTGCTAACCGTGCTCGCTCAGAGATGACACGCGTATGTATCTTGCGAACTGGCGTAGTATTGGCACCGCAAGGCGGAGCTTTACTCAAGATGTTACCTCCATACCGCTTAGGCCTCGGTGGCCCACTTGGACATGGACGTCAATATGTGCCCTGGATACATATGTTGGATATGGTCAGAGGTATCGTCTATTTACTCGAAACACCTCATGCACACGGCGAGTTTAATTTATGTGCCCCTCATCCGGTGACAAATAAGCTGTTCAGTCAAACATTAGCCAAAACCTTAAGACGCCCTCACCTGCTACGTACGCCCAAATGGGTTATGTCTCTGGCGATGGGGGAAAGCTCAGTATTGCTATTCGATAGTATTCGTGCCAAACCAAAGAAACTCACTGAGCTAGGCTTCCATTTTAGCTATTCGCGAATTGAGCCTGCGTTAAAAAATCTATTACAACACCATGAGTAATCCAGTACCCTAGAGGAAATTATTGCTAACTTTCTGACTTCACATGCAAAAGACCATCTTAATTACAGGCTGCTCGACAGGTATTGGATATACATGTGCCCATGCACTAGATAAACGCGGTTATAAGGTTATCGCCTCATGTCGTAAGCAAGCGGATGTTGAAAAGCTGCAAGCAGAAGGACTAACAGCGATACTACTCGACCTCAGTGACAGTCAAAGTATCAGCCAAGGTGTAGAGAAAGCACTCCAGTTAACAGGTGGCAAACTGGATGCGCTGTTCAATAACGGTGCTTACGGCCAACCAGGAGCGCTAGAAGATCTACCAACCGACGGTTTACGTGAACAGTTCGAAACCAATTTCTTCGGTTGGCATCAGTTAGTGTGCGAGATTCTGCCTGTAATGCGCCAGCAGGGTTATGGTCGAATAGTACAGAACAGCTCGGTGTTAGGCTTTGCTGCGATGAAGTATCGCGGTGCCTATAACGCGTCAAAGTTTGCTATTGAGGGATGGAGCGACACACTTCGATTAGAGCTTTCTGCAACCGATATCCACATCAGCCTTATCGAGCCTGGTCCTATCGAGACTCAGTTTCGCGCCAATGCATTAAAAGCCTTTCAACGTTGGATCACCATCGAAGGCAGCGCCCATCAAGAACAGTATCAACAGCAAATGTCGCGACTCAACAGCCAAAGCTCAAATAACGCCTTTGTTCTGCCAGCGGAGTCTTGTATTAAACCGCTAATCCATGCGTTAGAGTCTGATAAGCCTAAGATTCGCTATCGTATTACCACTCCAACTAAAGTTTTCGCTGTCTTGAAGCGTCTACTGCCAACCCGATTACTTGATAAGATCCTGTGGCATGCCGCATAACATCATCTTATCAGCTGTCATTATTTCGTAACATTGAGACTCTATATTAAAGCTTGGGGAAACCCTTGGACAGAAATTGCATTGCTACATTCGGAATAACTCAATGTCTTTAATACAGTTAAACTGGCTGAGTGTGGGAGTGGCGCTAACATTGTTTATCGTTTTATAAACACCTTCGCTTGCCCGTTTGGGAATACAAAACACCGCCTTATTTCGGCGGTGCTTTTGTATTTATCGCCGGATAATTCAACTCGTTACCTTGAACTCCCCCTTTGACGCCCATATCTTTGTTATACAGTCTATGTAGCAAGGAAACTTTACATGCAATCTCCATTTATTGTTGAGCTCAACGAGCAAAACTTCCGTCAAGTACTCGAAGGCTCAATGCAAACACCTGTGCTCATCCATTTCTGGGCTCCTATGAGTCAAGAGAGCTCACAGGTGATTCCTGATCTGCAAATGCTCGCTCAACAGTATAACGGTGCATTTACTCTTGCTCTTCTTAACTGTGAACAGGAGCAGATGATCGCGAGTCAGTTTGGCGTACAAGCCTTGCCAACCATAGCCCTGTTTGTTAACGGTCAGCCAGTAGATGGGCTGGGTGGTCCACAGCCTATCGCAGCGATTCAGGAAATGTTGACCAAGCATCTGCCAAGTCAGGACGAGCTTAACCTCAAGCAGGCTCTGGAATTAATTCAGGCTGGCGAGCATAGCCAGGCTCTGCCACTTTTGCAGTCGTTAGATCCAGCAATTCAAGAAAAAGGCGACGTGAAGCTTGCGCTAGCAGACTGCTATCTTGAAGCGCAAAACTTCGACCAAGGGAGAGCGCTACTCGAACGTATTCCTCTCGAGTATCAGGACAGTTATTACAAAGGCTTGATTGCTAAACTTGACCTCCACGCGCAGGCAGCAAACAGTCCTGAGATTCAACACTTAGAGCAAGCGCTTGAGGAAAACCCGAGTGACGCTAAACTGACTAATGAACTGGCGCTGAGCTATCATCAGGTAAACCGTGATGAAGAAGCTCTTGAGTTACTTTGGGGCTTATTAAAGAGTGACCTCAACGCTCTCGATGGTGAGCTTAAGAAATCATTTATGGATATTCTTGCAGCTTTGGGCCAGGGAAATGCAATGGCCAGCAAGTACCGTCGCCAACTTTACTCAATGCTTTACTAGCGCCTTCCAAATCAAAAACTTAAAGCCGGTTATACCGGCTTTTATTTTGTCAAAAATCGCCTTAAGTTCTCACTTGTGCCATTGTTTCAGTAGTCTAAATAAGCAACAATTACTCAACGACTCTCATAAGGAACTTTAATATGGCTATTGATTCATTGATTACTATCGGCGTGTTTCTCATTGTCGCCGTGGCCTTGTTGATCGCTGGGGTAAAAACTGTCCCTCAAGGTAATAACTGGACCGTTGAGCGCTTCGGTCGCTATACCCATACCCTTAAACCGGGCCTCAACCTGATCATCCCATTTATTGACGGTATCGGTCATAAAATCAATATGATGGAACGTGTACTCGACATCCCTGCGCAGGAAGTTATCTCGAAAGACAATGCCAACGTGACTATTGACGCGGTCTGTTTCGTTCAGGTTATTGATGCCGCGCAAGCAGCCTATGAAGTAAACGACCTTGAACACGCGATTCGTAACTTAACCCTGACCAACATTCGTACCGTACTTGGGTCAATGGAATTAGACGAGATGCTCAGCCAACGCGATATGATCAATACTAAGCTACTCTCAATTGTTGACGAAGCAACTAACCCATGGGGTGTGAAAGTCACTCGTATTGAAATAAAAGATGTTCAGCCTCCAGCAGATCTAACGGCGGCAATGAACGCCCAAATGAAAGCCGAGCGTAACAAGCGTGCAGAAGTCCTAGAAGCTGAAGGTGTTCGACAGGCCGAGATCCTACGTGCCGAAGGTCACAAGCAGTCAGAGATCCTTAAGGCTGAAGGTGATAAACAAGCCGCTATACTTCAGGCAGAAGCGCGTGAACGTGCTGCTGAGGCAGAGGCTCGTGCGACGACTATGGTTTCAGAAGCGATTGCTAAGGGTGATATGCAGGCCGTGAATTACTTCATTGCTCAAGGCTATACCGAGGCACTTAAAACTATTGGCCAGGCAGAAAATGGTAAAATTATTATGTTGCCGTTAGAAGCATCCGGGTTAATGGGCTCTGTTGCCGGAATTGCCGAGATGTTTAAGCAAGATAAACCGGCAGCTAAGTAGAGGTTATTTTGTTGGAATTACTCGAAAGCGTAAATTATTGGCATTGGCTGGCGCTAGGTCTGGCTCTTCTAGCATGTGAATTGCTCGGAACCGCAGGTTACTTACTGTGGCTAGGCTTATCCGCTATGGTTGTTGGTGCTCTATTAACCGTAATACCAATGAGCTGGCAGCTACAGTGGGTTTCATTCGGTGTCTTCTCTTTAGTCACCACTTGGCTATGGTGGCGACGTCAGTTGAAATCCGACACAGCTGACGACGCACAGCGCCAACTTAATCAAAAGCACAAACAGCTGGTCGGACAGACCTTCGTGCTGGATGAAGATTTCCCTGTAGGCAAAGGGCGCTTAAAAGTGGGTGACTCCACTTGGAGTGCTCAGTCAGAAAGTGCGATTAAAGCAGGTCAACAAGTTGAAGTTACCAAGGTTAGCGGAATTATTTTAACCATAAAGCCACGGGATAATTAGACTAATCACTTTAATATACGCGTTTTATTCGTTTTTAGTGGAAATTAAGTACGTAACTAGTTAAGTCAACTATATTTTTTAAGTTTAATTCGAGAAATTAAGTATTTAACTAGTTACTCAAATACATAGATAGACTTACTCGCTACTATTAACCCATAAAAATAATAACCAAATATTTCATATATTTATAAATAACCTTCTCGCACCTCCCAGACTTAATAAAATCTAAAAAATTTGATTTTTTGTAATTATTTTTGATCCTTCGTGGTCTATTGCCATACTAGTCAATATCTCTGACTAGGAGATTATTAGACACATGGAGAAAACGTTATGAGAAAACTAGCTTCAGTATTTGTCAGTTTATTGTTTAGCGCTGCTGTTTTAGCGGGAAATGGAAGTGGCCAAACAGGTCCAAATGTAGAATGTGAATTAAAAGATGGAAAGGTACGTTATATTCCTATCATGATCTGTAAGGCAGAAGGAGGCAAGGTTTTATAGATCAACGTTCATTCAACTATATTAGAATGCTTTCGCTTAACTTAGATATTGAAAGAAGGCGAGCCACGTCTCCTATAAACGAATCCCCAAGCAGCAGCTTGGGGACTTTTTGAACTTATTCCAGATTCCATGATCTGATTTATAGTTGCCTTTTTAATAACTATAGTTCGAGTAACTTTTTGATAATGGCTTTACGTTCATCTTTATCAGCCCTTTCATACCAGTAGCCGAACATTTCAACCGCTTTACTTTTAGCAAATGGCTCTGGACTTGACTCTGATCGATTTACAACAGACCAATTAACAGCATTTTGCTGCTCATCTGCATCCATTTGTTCAAACCAATACTGGGACATTTCCAAAGCTTTGGATTGAGGTTGAGCATCAAAAGCCTGTTGAGTTGCTACGGCCTGACCACTAACAACAGTTTTTTGAGTTGATCCGCTCGTGTTGCCACTTTTCACTAATGCCTCTATGTATTTCGCCGGAACAGAAAAGGTAAACGTAGAGTTTTTAGAAGCTGCCACATCAAATACCAGATCTTCGCCAAGTGGTTCCATAAACAGAGATTGGTCTACAGGAAACTTCACATATTGGGTTGTGGTGCATACATCGCTGCATGTTTCTGCAGAAGCAGCGTATGATTCAAGATCTACTTGCGAGTTGTTTTCATCAAAAACAACATAGCTAAATTGAGAATAGTTTTTAAAGTATTGCAACTCCATAGTGATATATGACGCTGGCGCACTTTGGTTTTCGTAAGGGGCTACGTAGTTAAATTCCAAGGTAGATTTAACTAGCTGACCACCTTGAATATCAATTGTTTCAGGAGTAAGCGTCTTGCCAGTTACCACCTGATATGTTTGTTTACTCTCAATGCGTTTAACCGCATCTGAAAAATCACTATTCGCGTCCAAAGTGGTACAACCAACTAATACGAAAGGGAAAGAAATCAATAATGCTTTATTCATAGAAATCACCTTGGAATTGCTTTGCTACATCAATATACGCTGTTCGTGTTTACAGTCACAAAGTAAACAACAAACGCCGGCCAAAATGACCGGCGTACATCTTAACTAAAACTTATAATTAGAAGCCGTATTCTAGACCTACACGTACAACAAAAGTCTCTGAGTTTTTGCCGTCTGACTTAATGTCACGTTGAGCAACACGAACGTAAGGAACAAAGCCATTATGAACGTACATTAGCTGGCCAGAAACAATGCTATCTTCGTCATCCTGCTTAACGCCCGCCGTCTCTGATTCCATGTTAGCAGCATAGCCTAGTTTGAAGCCCCAAGGACCACTCCAGTACTGACCAATAACAGAGTAAGAAGCCTGTTCAGATGTTACACCTGAAGTCGTCTTAGACTCACCAGCCTTATACGCCGCTGCTAAACCAAAGCCTGCTGGTAATGCAGCTTCGAAACCTACAATATAGCCGAAGGTGTCCGCATTAACCGCGTCTGCAGCTTCGGCAGTTTGGTAGTTTGAACCCTGAGCCACATCTTGATCATCGTAATCTTTACAACCAGATGGAGTTGAACAGTACGCCCAAGCCTCATCAACTTTTGCTGAAACTGAACGATCTTGCTCACTTTCTAAACCAGCATGAATTGTGAAGCTATCAGCTAGTTTGTAATGAAGGTTAGCACCGTAGAAATAATTATCTTTCGCAGAAGAATCACCGCGACCTGTTGCTAGGGCAAAGGTGAGGCCGTTGTAATCCGCAGAGTCATAACGTGCCATATCACCTTGACGATCACGGTTAAACTTAACATCACCACCCCAATCAAAGGCAGCGCCCAGACCTGGGTTTGAGTATGGCCAGTCAACGATTTCATACATAGGTGTCAACATACGACCGAAACGAACTTTACCCCAGTCACCTTGCAAACCTAGGAATGTATCACGGTTACCAAGAGTTGCACCTGTACCGTTTTCACCAACATAACCTGATTCGATTTGCATGAAAACATTTACGTTGTCGAACATATCTTTGCTCGCACGGAAACCGATACGTGATTCGTTTTCGTAGTCATAGCCAGTACTTTTATCGGTTACAACACCAGTACTCATATTCGTTTCATCTGTGTCGTAGTTAACAACAGAAATTGCCGCCACACCGTAAGCTTGTACGTTGAAGTCTGAAATAATACCTACTTGGGATGTCTCTGCTGCCATAGCGCTAGTTGAAGCGATTGCTACTGCAGCACCAAGAAGGGTACGTTTAAACATTTTGTCCATGGAAAAACTCCTAAAAATGGATATAGCTGTCTTATTGTTTTTCTCGCCTTAAGTTGGCCGCCGAAGGGAGAAATCATTTCCTATGTCGAGAGCTGCAAGTTAATCATTAATTGTTCGCTCTCTATTTCCTGCATACACACTGTGTATCCATGCATTCAGACTAACTTCGCGACGAAAAACATCAACCAGAACTTAATTTCCATATAAAAAAATATGACCAGCTACAAAGTTTTATCAAAGCAGTGATCTAGATCGCTAACCCCCAACAACAACCCTATAAGAAATTCATAAAAAGATAAAAATCAGACACTTAAACATAAAAATATCAAAAATCAATTTGAACTCACTCGCAAAAAAAATCTCATAATTGACAGGTTTCTGGTTAATTGATCCACTTCACAGAAGATTTCCAGGTAAAATGACACGAAATCTGACTCGTTAATTGCAGGCAAAAAAAAAGCCACCTTATTGGTGGCTCTTAGTTGTTTAATCTTGATTACATTAAGGCTATCAAGTCTTCTTCAGTACGAATTTCTATTCCCAAATCCTGTGCTTTAGCTAACTTAGAACCTGCATTTTCACCAGCAAATAAGATATCCGTTTTCTTCGAAACGCTGCCTGTAACTTTTGCACCGAGCCCTTCTAGTGCAGCCTTAGCGTCACTGCGGGTAAGCTGAGATAAAGAGCCAGTCAATACCACCACTTTGCCCGCCAATGGTTGAGGAGCATCTTGGTCTTTCTCTTCAATATCTTGCCAATGAACACCTTGAACACGCAGGTCATCAATGACCATCTGGTTTTTATCCTGCGCAAAAAATGCCGTGATATGGCTCGCAACGATCGCACCAATATCTTGTACTTCAATCAAGTCATCATGACTGGCTGCCTGCACAGCTTCCAATGTTTTAAAGTGCTTAGCCAGGTTTGCCGCTGTCGCCTCTCCCACTTCACGGATACCTAGTGAGTAAAGGAAACGAGGCAGCGTTGTCTCTTTCGCTTTAACTAACGCATCTACAACATTCTGCGCTGATTTTGGCCCCATACGATCCAGTACGGTTATCACGCCAGCCGAGAGCTTGAACAGATCCGCAGGTGTTTCAACCATTTCACGATCAACAAGTTGCTCAATAACTTTCTCACCTAAGCCGTCCACATCCAGTGCTTTTCTGGACACGAAATGCTTAAGCGCTTCTTTACGCTGAGCCTGACATACTAAACCGCCACTACAGCGAGCCACGGCTTCACCTTCCACCCTTTCAACAGCAGAATTACACACAGGGCAATTTGTCGGGAACACAATCTCGCGTGCATTTTCCGGACGACGATCCGAAACGATAGACACAATTTGTGGAATAACATCGCCCGCTCTTCGGATCACAACACAATCGCCAACCATGACACCCAGGCGTTCAATTTCATCGGCATTGTGTAACGTTGCGTTGCTTACCGTTACTCCACCTACAAATACTGGTTCAAGTTTTGCTACCGGCGTAATTGCTCCGGTGCGACCAACCTGAAACTCGACATCGTTAAGAGTGGTAATCTCTTCTTGAGCCGGGAACTTATAAGCAATAGCCCAACGCGGCGCACGTGCAACAAACCCCAGCTGTTCTTGTGCTGCGATGCTATCAACTTTAATGACTACCCCATCGATCTCATAAGGAAGCGCATCACGGCGAGTTAAAATGTCCTGGTAGTATGCTTTGACTTCTTCAAGGTTTGCCACGAGACGCGTTTCCGGACACATTGGCAGTCCCCAGCCTTTTAGCTGAAGAAAACGTTCATAATGGCTTTCTGACAGCGTTGCTCCCTCAACTACACCTACACTGTAGGCATAAAAGCTCAAAGGACGTTTAGCGGTAATACGAGAATCTAGCTGACGTAAGCTGCCGGCAGCTGCATTTCGTGGATTAACAAAAACCTTTTCGCCCTTCTTTAGTGCCTGCTCGTTAAGCTTATCGAAGCCCTCTTTAGGCATAAATACCTCACCGCGGACTTCCAGACGCTCTGGCCAGCCTTCGCCCTGAAGTTTTAAAGGGATTGCCTTAATAGTACGTACATTCTCAGTGATGTTTTCACCAGTAGCACCATCACCTCGTGTCGCGGCCTGAACGAATACACCATTGACGTAAAGAAGGCTTACCGCAAGGCCATCAAGCTTAGGCTCACAACAGAAAACGTCTAATTTAGTGCCCGACAAGCGATCTGACATACGCTTATGGAATGCATCTAACTCACTATCATCAAAGGCGTTATCGAGCGATAACATTGGGATTTCATGACGAACAGAATCAAACCCATCTAATGGAGCACCACCGACACGCTGGCTAGGAGAATCAAGGCTAACCAACTCTGGATGTTGTGCTTCTATTTCCATCAGCTCTCGCATTAGGCGATCGTACTCAGCATCAGGGATTTCTGGGCTATCCTCGACGTAATACTTCACACCATGATAGTGCAGGCTTTCACGTAACTGGTTTAGTTTTTCTTGAATCTGTTGCGACATAACTAACTCTGAGTTGTAAATAGTTTGAATCACAGACCACATTGATATGCAGTACGGCGGTTGTTAGCCATGAAGTATGACTATGCCATGGCAAGTTATCAACTTACTAAGGTTGCGATTGAAAATAACAAAGGCTCCCATCAGGAGCCTTTTTGGATTGAGACCGCGACTGAATCGCTAAGCCGTAGCAGCGGCTTTAAACTTTTGGATTTGCGCTTTATAGGCGTCAATACGATTTGGTGTAATTAGGTTTCTCGCATCATCGAGAACATTTGCGCCCAAATCGTCAGCAATCAGTTGAGCGGTTTTCAGCATCAGCTTGAAGTTAGGATCCGGATCGCCATAACAAGGCAGAGTCATAAAGAATGAGATGCCTTTGGTTGAAAACTCTGCTGGGTCATCATGCTGTAGTGTTCCTGGTTGCATCATGTTAGCAACGCTGAACAGTACCTTACCAGTTCCGGACAGATCAGCATGGCGGTGGAAAATATCCATCTCACCATAGATTAGGCCATTTTGCTGCATACTTTCGAACAGCTTAGTTCCAATGAATGGCTCATCACCAGAGCAATGAACATTAAGAACAATGACCTCTAACGGTGCTTCTTCAACTGGCTCTTCTTGCTTAGCCTCTACTGGCTCAAGAGCTGGTTCATTTTCAGCTGCGATTTCAATTGCCGTTTCAGCAATGGGTTCAACCTCATCGAGAGCCTTAGTTGAAATAGATGGCACATCTAATTCAAGCTCATCTTCTTTCTCAACTTTCTCTACAGGGCGCTCGACAGCAGTTTGTTCTGGCTCTTGATAGCTATCGATCAATGGATCTGCAATCACTTCATCCTGTGCGACAAAGCCAGGTTCCTTACGCTCTTTCTTGATGATTTCAAAATCGTCTTCTGGAGCAAAGGCACGTTCAGGTACTACGTCCGACTCTTCATTCTCGACATCCAACTTACCAAGTGGCTTGCTACCGAACTTGGCTTTCCCTTCTTTTTTACTTGTCCACAATCCATGGAACAGAAGAGCGGCAATCGCTAATGCTCCAACAATTATGAGTACAAATCGCAGTTCCTGCATGTTTAGCTCTCATTTGTTCAACGATGCAATGCGACAACATTGCTTAGATTGAATCTGTTTAAACCTATATCTAAGTTACTCTACCAAAACTCAGACCCGTTTTAGAACAACTTAATGTTAGAACTTCTTATAATGTTGTGATTTTGAACACGCTTTTTTCTTGATAAGATACAATGCGTTCATTTTTAAACCACTATAAATCACTATGAATACAAATATTCGACAGCGCTCTGGGTTTGGTTACTTCTTCCATGGCTTAGAACTGGCATTGACACCTGGTATTCGCCAGTTTGTTATTTTACCGCTTTTAGCCAACGTCCTTTTGGTTGGCGGTGCGCTATTTTACCTCTTCTCACACTTGGATGTGTGGATCGATTACTGGTTAGGTCAACTACCAGAATTCCTGTCTTGGTTAAGCTATCTATTATGGCCGCTATTGGTATTAACCATATTGGCGACCTTTTCATACTTTTTTAGTACCTTAGCGAACTTTGTTGCCGCGCCATTTAACGGCCTTTTGGCAGAAAAAGTCGAAGTTTACCTCACGGGACAGAAAATAAATGACGATGGCATGCTGGCCGTAGTTAAAGATACCCCACGTATCTTAGCCCGTGAATGGCGTAAACTGGTTTACGTACTTCCTAAAGCCATTGGTCTGTTTCTGTTACTGCTCATTCCAGCGCTGGGCCAGACTGTAGGACCTGTACTTTGGTTTATCTTCACCGCCTGGATTCTGGCAATTCAGTATTGTGACTACCCGTTTGATAACCACAAAGTGCCATTTAATGAGATGCGTTACAATTTGAAACAAAAACAAGGGAAGGCGTATAGCTTCGGCGCGCTTGTTTCTGTGTTTACTACAATTCCTGTCTTAAACCTTATTGTTATGCCAGTTGCCGTATGCGGTGCAACGTCGATGTGGGTGGCGGAGTTTAAGAAGTAGAGGCGAGAGGCGAGAGGCGAGAGGCGAGAGGCGAGAGGCGAGAGGCGAGAGGCGAGAGGCGAGAGGCGAGAATATTATCTCTGCGCAGGGACAAGTTCTGTCAATGCCTTTGCACTAAAGGTTCTATCAACTCACTCCCCACCCACACCTCTCGCAGGGCAGAGCCCGATCTACATTCTCGCAGGACGAAGTCCGGTCTTGGAGCGAAGCGTTCTTCAGGACGAAGCCCGCTCCTTCCTCTCACCCTTTCATATCATATAACTATTTAATCCTTTTCTCATTTTTCAAGCTAGCCTAATCTCTACCCAATAAATTATTTCACTAAACTTGCATCTGTTTGGTCTATTTTATCAAGCAGAACTGAAACAAAGATGAAGGATCACACCATGAGCAAAATCTACGAAGACAACTCTCAAACTATTGGTAACACTCCTCTAGTTCGCCTAAACAAAGTGAGTAACGGCAAAGTACTCGCTAAGATTGAAGCGCGTAACCCAAGCTTCAGTGTTAAATGTCGTATCGGCGCGAACATGATTTGGGAAGCGGAAAAGGCTGGCACTCTAAAGCCTGGCGTAGAGCTTGTTGAACCGACAAGTGGTAACACTGGTGTCGCTCTTGCATTCGTTGCAGCGGCTCGTGGTTACAAACTAACTCTGACAATGCCTGAGTCGATGAGCTTAGAGCGTCGTAAACTTCTTAAAGCACTTGGGGCTAACCTTGAGCTAACTGAAGCAGCGAAAGGTATGAAAGGTGCGATTGCTAAAGCAGAAGAGATTGTTGCGAGCAACCCTGACAAGTACCTACTTCTTCAGCAATTCAATAACCCTGCTAACCCACAGATCCACGAGAAAACAACCGGTCCTGAAATCTGGGAAGCAACTGATGGTGAAGTGGATGTGTTCGTAGCGGGTGTTGGTACTGGTGGTACTATCACAGGTACAAGCCGTTACATTAAAGGCGAAAAAGGCAAAAACATCGTATCTGTAGCGGTAGAGCCAGCTGAATCTCCAGTTATTGCTCAAGCGCTTGCGGGTGACGAAATCCAGCCAGCTCCACACAAAATCCAAGGCATCGGTGCAGGTTTCATCCCTGGCAACCTGGATTTAGAGCTTGTTGACCGCGTTGAAGCCGTAACTTCTGAAGAAGCGATTGCAATGGCTCGTCGTCTGATGGAAGAGGAAGGAATCCTAGCTGGCATCTCTTCTGGTGCAGCCGTTGTTGCAGCTAACCGCCTGGCGGAACTACCTGAATTTGCAGGAAAAACTATCGTAACCGTTCTACCAAGTTCAGGTGAACGTTACCTAAGTACAGCCCTGTTTGCTGGCATCTTTACGGAGAAAGAGAACCAACAGTAATATGTGGTTAAATCAATTTTTCGTCTAAAAAAGCCCCATTCAGGGGCTTTTTTGTTGATCCCTGCCTCACCTTTGGTAATATCAGGACTGTTTTATTTCTAGCTTCAAAATAAAGGCTAGATAAGAATTTATCTCAATTGCGAAAGACAGCAAAGACTGAAAGCGCAATTGTTAAATTTACAACCAGTATCACTTCTGACACGAATTGAACGTTCTGCAACTAGCAGAATACTATAATTGGAGTTAAGCTGATTCTGGTTAAGAAACTATCAAAATATAAATCAATTGGGGTATATAACATGTACGAGAAGCAAGTAGAAATCACTGCAGAAAACGGTCTTCACACTCGTCCAGCTGCACAGTTCGTTAAAGAAGCTAAAGCATTCGACGCGGACATCACTGTGACTTCTAACGGCAAAAGCGCTAGCGCGAAGAGCCTTTTCAAGCTACAAACTCTTGGCCTAGTTAAAGGTACAGTAGTTTCTATCTCAGCTGAGGGCCCACAAGCTCAACAAGCTGTTGACCACCTAGTTGCTCTAATGGATCAACTACACTAATCCGGTCTCCTATTTTCAAAGCCATTTTGTCAACGCAAAATGGCTTTGTTGGAAATAGGCCAAAATATAAGCTACAACTATTCGTTAGCGCACTCATTATTCTCCCGTTTTAAAGTTGACCAATTTAAGGTAAGGCTATGATTTCAGGCATCCTAGCATCTCCTGGTATTGCTATCGGTAAAGCACTACTACTTCAAGAAGATGAAATTGTCCTAAACACAAATACTATTTCTGATGATCAAGTAGAAGCAGAAGTTGCGCGTTTCTTTGACGCACGTAACAAGTCATCTGCTCAACTAGAAACTATCAAGCAGAAAGCACTTGAAACCTTCGGTGAAGAGAAAGAAGCGATCTTTGAAGGTCACATCATGCTTCTTGAAGACGAAGAGCTAGAGGAAGAAATCCTAGCACTGATCAAAAATGACAAGATGCATGCTGATAACGCTATCTACACCGTTATCGAGGAGCAAGCATCTGCTCTAGAATCTCTAGACGACGAATACCTAAAAGAGCGTGCAACTGATATCCGCGATATCGGCTCACGTTTTGTTAAAAATGCACTAGGCATCAACATCGTTTCTCTAAGCGATATTGACCAAGAAGTTATCCTGGTTGCTTACGACCTGACTCCATCTGAAACAGCACAGATTAACCTGGACTACGTTCTTGGTTTTGCTTGTGACATCGGTGGTCGTACTTCTCACACATCTATCATGGCTCGTTCTCTAGAACTTCCAGCTATCGTTGGTACTAACGACATCACTAAGCAAGTTAAGAACGGCGACATGCTGATTCTTGATGCGATGAACAACAAGATCGTTATCAACCCTTCTGATGCTGAGCTAGAAGAAGCAAAAGCTGTTAAAGCCGCTTTCATCGCTGAGAAAGAAGAACTTGCTAAACTGAAAGATCTACACGCTGAGACTCTAGACGGTCACCGCGTAGAAGTTTGCGGTAACATCGGTACTGTTAAAGACTGTGACGGCATCATCCGCAACGGTGGTGAAGGTGTTGGTCTGTACCGTACTGAGTTCCTATTCATGGACCGTGATGCGCTTCCAACTGAAGAAGAGCAATACCAAGCTTACAAAGAAGTTGCTGAAGCAATGAACGGTGAGTCAGTGATCATCCGTACTATGGATATCGGTGGCGATAAAGATCTACCATACATGGATCTTCCTCAAGAGATGAACCCGTTCTTAGGCTGGCGCGCAGTACGTATCAGCTTAGATCGTCGTGAAATCCTACGTGACCAGCTACGCGGTATCCTGCGTGCTTCTGCACACGGTAAGCTACGTATCATGTTCCCAATGATCATCTCGGTTGAAGAGATCCGTGAACTGAAGAAAGCAATCGAAGAGTACAAAGCTGAGCTACGTGCTGAAGGTCATGCATTCGACGAAGACATCGAAATCGGTGTTATGGTTGAAACTCCAGCAGCAGCTGCAATTGCACACCACCTAGCGAAAGAAGTTGCCTTCTTCTCTATCGGTACTAACGACCTGACTCAGTACACACTAGCAGTAGACCGTGGTAACGAGATGATTTCTCACCTTTACAACCCACTATCTCCAGCAGTACTAACAGTGATCAAGCAAGTTATCGACGCTTCTCACGCTGAAGGTAAATGGACTGGTATGTGTGGTGAGCTTGCAGGTGATGAGCGTGCAACACTACTTCTACTAGGTATGGGCCTAGATGAGTTCTCTATGAGCGGTATTTCTATCCCTAAAGTGAAGAAAGTTATCCGTAACTCTAACTTCGCAGAAGTGAAAGCGATGGCTGAAGAAGCACTTTCTCTACCAACAGCTGCTGAAATCGAAGCTGTTGTAGAAAAATTCATCGCAGAGAAAACTCAATAATCAACTAATTCCAATGAGATAGACGGTAAAAAAAGTCGTCTATCTCTCTATATTGGTATACTATAATTCGACAGAATTAAATGAAAACGTTAGGAGCATGACACAATGGGTCTGTTTGACAAACTTAAGAAGCTAGTATCTGACGACAGCGCTGACGCTGGTGCAATCGAAATCATCGCACCTCTATCTGGTGAAATCGTAAACATCGAAGATGTGCCAGACGTTGTTTTCGCTGAAAAAATCGTTGGTGATGGTATTGCTATCAAACCTGCTGGTAACAAAATGGTAGCTCCTGTAAACGGTACTATCGGTAAGATCTTCGAAACGAACCACGCGTTCTCTATCGAATCTGACGACGGTGTTGAGCTATTTGTTCACTTCGGTATCGACACAGTTGAACTTAAAGGCGAAGGCTTCAAGCGCATCGCTGAAGAAGGTCAATCAGTTAAAGCTGGCGACACAATCATTGAGTTCGATCTAGCTCTACTAGAAGAGAAAGCAAAGTCTACTCTTACTCCTGTTGTTATCTCTAACATGGACGAAATCAAGGAGCTGAACAAGCTTTCTGGTTCTGTAACTGTTGGTGAAACTCCAGTTCTACGTGTAACTAAGTAATTCATACTTAGCCAAACATAAAAAAACGCAGCCAATGGCTGCGTTTTTTATTAGCTGTTAATGTGTTTATTTCAAACCCAGTGCGTATTTCAAAACCTGAACCTTTAACGGCCCTGCATTTTGCGCAATTTTTAGTGCAGCATTTCTGACTAGCTTCAGTGGCGCAAAGTCATTGCTGAATCCTTTATAGAAAAAATCCATTCCAGATTGCATTAGTAGATTGTCATAACGTCTTTGGCGCTCGTATTTTTCAAGTAACGACTGTGACAAAGTATCTTCACCCTGAGTAGCTTCCAGCAAGGCTTCAACATCTTTAAAACCCAAATTTACGCCCTGCCCTGCTAATGGGTTGATGGTGTGAGCAGAATCACCAACCAGAACGCAACCCTGAGCCGAGTAGCTTTGAGCGTGACGACGAGTAAGAGGGAAAGAGCCATATTGCAGTACTTCGATATCTCCTAACTCTGCTGGGAAGTAAGCTAACACCTCTTCACGCAATTGAGCTGGTGTCATCCCGCAGAGTTGTTTAATACGTTTTGGAGAGTCATACCAAACCAACGAGCCTTGATTGCCGCACAGTGGCAAGAACGAACGAGGACCAGACGGTGTGAATTGTTGCCAGGTAATGTCTTGCTGCTCTAGTTCAGTTTTTACATTAATCAACATACAGTGCTGACGATAGTCCCAGGCAGTAATGCCGATTCCAGCCAGATCTCGTACTTTAGAGTTCGCGCCATCAGCGCCCACGACTAGATCTACACTAAGTTCTTCGCCAGAGCTCAGCGTTACTTTTGAAACGTCACCAAACTCAATATCGGCCAAAGTATCAGGGCAACGTAAGGTTAAGTTGGGGTATTTTTCGAACTGTGCCCACAAACCGAGCTGAATAAGACGATTTTCAACGATGTAGCCCAGACGCTCCATACCAAGCTCGTCGGAATGAAATCGAGTTCGGCACTCTGGATGCTCCCAGGTTTCAAGACGACGATAAGGACATACACGCATTTGTGATGTTGTTTGCCAGCCACCAAGTTCATGCAAGATATCAACGGAATGCTGCGATATTGCCGACACACGGATATCCATCGCTTGATCCGCGGAAAAATCATGCGGCGGCTTTCCTTCAACCAGGACAACCTTTCTACCTTGTTTAGCAAAGCCCACAGCAACTGCGGCTCCGACCATACCGCCACCAATGACAGCAACATCAAATCTGCTCATATTTTGCACTTCAATTACTTGATAAATTGACTGTTTTTTATTGTACGTTTTCATTACTAAAATGTAACGAAAAACCTCACCCTCCATCAGGGTAAACCCCTTGCTTGATATAGGGTTTAACTGTTTTTGCCCCAACACTAGTCAGTAGGTTTTTAAAGCAGTACAATACGCCGCTTACCGCCGAGAGGGCGGCTAAAACTTGGTCACAATAGCGAAGATAAGCTAGTGACTCACTGGAAATATTGGGCGATTTGCTCCCTTAATTTAAACTAACGATCGAGCGAACAACATGAGTAAAAAACTGCTAATTAAAACCTGGGGCTGCCAGATGAACGAATACGATTCATCAAAGATGGCCGATCTACTGAACGCGGCTAACGGCTACGAACTAACAGAAGAACCAGAAGAAGCAGACGTGTTATTACTTAATACCTGTTCTATCCGCGAAAAAGCGCAAGAGAAGGTATTCCACCAGCTAGGTCGTTGGAAAACACTGAAAGATAAAAAACCGGGCGTTGTTATCGGTGTGGGTGGCTGTGTAGCGACTCAGGAAGGCGACCATATCCGCGAACGTGCACCGTTTGTCGATGTTATTTTTGGTCCTCAGACTCTACACCGTCTACCTGAGATGATTAAGCAATCTCAGTCAGATGAAGCACCGGTAATGGATATCTCTTTCCCAGAGATCGAAAAATTCGACCGTCTTCCAGAGCCTCGTGCTGAAGGTGCGACTGCGTTTGTTTCTATCATGGAAGGCTGTTCTAAATACTGTACTTACTGTGTTGTGCCATACACACGCGGTGAGGAAGTAAGTCGTCCAATGGATGACGTTCTATTTGAAATCGCTCAGCTTGCTGATCAAGGCGTACGCGAAGTAAACCTGTTGGGTCAAAACGTAAACGCATACCGTGGCCCTATGCACGATGGTGATATCTGTTCATTCGCAGAACTTCTTCGTCTGGTTGCCTCTATCGACGGTATCGACCGTATTCGCTTTACCACTAGCCACCCGCTTGAGTTCACTGACGATATCATCGCGGTATATGAAGATACGCCTGAGTTAGTAAGCTTCCTACACCTACCGGTACAGAGTGGTAGTGACCGCATCCTGACGATGATGAAGCGTCCTCACACTGCGATTGAGTACAAGTCGATCATTCGTAAGCTACGCAAAGCTCGTCCTGATATTCAAATCAGTTCTGACTTCATTGTTGGCTTCCCTGGTGAAACAGCGAAAGATCACCAAGACACGATGAAGCTGATTAAAGATGTTGATTTTGATATGAGCTTCAGCTTTATCTTCTCTCCACGTCCTGGTACTCCAGCAGCAGACTACCCGTGTGACGTGCCAGAGCAAGAGAAGAAAGAGCGTCTTTACGAACTACAGCAAACGGTTAACGCCCAAGCGATGCGCTACTCGCGCCTAATGCTGGGTACTGAGCAGCGTGTTCTGGTTGAAGGTCCTTCTAAGAAGAATCTAATGGAGCTACGTGCTCGCACCGAGAACAACCGCGTTGTTAACTTTGAAGGTAATGCAGAGCTGATTGGTCAGTTCGTAGACGTGAAGATCACTGACGTATTCGCTAACTCACTACGTGGTGAACTGGTACGCACCGAGAAAGACATGGACCTGCGTACTGTTATCTCGCCTACGCAAATGATGGCGCAAACAAAACGTGAAGATGAGCTAGGTGTAGCAACCTTTACGCCTTAATTGACACTCATCGTCACTATAAGCTTGAAAATACCTCACTAAGTGACCATCTTAGAAATAGGTATAGTTAACCATTAGAAGCCCGGTCTAAATCGGGCTTCTGGCAATGGTCAATAATGAGAGGCAACTTTGAGCACGAAAATCGTTACCCTAGAAATCAATCTAGAACCTTCTGACAATCGCCGTTTAGCCAGTCTTTGTGGTCCTTTCGACGACAACATTAAACACCTTGAGCGCCGTCTTGGCGTTGAAATCAGCTACCGTGGTAACTTCTTTACCATCGTTGGTAAACCGCACACATCTGCGGCAGCCTTAGAAATCATTAAAACACTCTACGTTAATACTGCGCCTGTGCGCGGCAATATCCCAGATATTGAACCGGATGAAATCCACCTTGCTATTAAAGAGACAGGTGTACTTGAGCAGAATCTAGAGTCCAGCATTGAACACGGTAAAGAAGTGTTCATCAAGACTAAGAAAGGGGTGATCAAACCTCGTACGCCTAACCAAGGGCAATATTTAGTCAACATGGTAACTCATGATATTTCTTTTGGTATTGGCCCTGCTGGTACAGGTAAAACCTACCTGGCCGTTGCTGCTGCGGTTGACGCACTTGAACGTCAGGAAATTCGTCGTATTTTGCTGACTCGTCCGGCTGTTGAAGCGGGTGAAAAACTTGGCTTCTTACCTGGTGATCTGAGCCAGAAAGTCGACCCTTATCTGCGTCCGCTATACGATGCTCTGTTCGAAATGCTTGGTTTCGAAAAAGTAGAGAAACTGATTGAGCGTAATGTTATCGAAGTTGCACCACTAGCCTACATGCGCGGTCGTACTTTGAATGACGCATTCATCATTCTCGATGAAAGCCAGAACACGACAGTTGAACAAATGAAGATGTTCCTGACTCGTATCGGCTTCAACTCTCGTGCAGTTATCACGGGCGATATTACTCAGATCGACCTGCCTCGTGGTGCTAAATCGGGCTTACGCCATGCTATCGAAGTGCTGAGCGAAGTCGATGAAATCAGCTTTAACTTCTTCCAATCTGATGATGTTGTTCGCCACCCTGTCGTTGCACGTATTGTTAACGCCTATGAGAAGTGGGAAGCTCAAGATCAGAAAGAGCGTAAAGAGTACGAAAAACGTCGTCGCGAAGAGCGTGAAGCAAAACTTCTAGAGGCTCAGGCAGCACCAACGCCACAAACTGAAGCCACAACAGAGAGCAAATCATAATGACTATCGAACTTGATCTGCAATTAGCGGTCGAAAGTGAAGACGGCTTACCAAGTTTAGAAGATATTCAGCTGTGGTTAAGTTCAGCAGTGACTAAATTCCAGCCCCAAGCTGAAGTCACAGTTCGAATTGTTGATGAGCAAGAGAGCCACCAGCTCAATCATGATTATCGTGGTAAAGACAAACCAACCAATGTTTTGTCTTTCCCATTTGAAGCCCCTCCAGGCATGGAGATTGACCTGCTGGGAGATTTGATCATCTGCCGTCAGGTAGTAGAACGTGAAGCCATAGAGCAAAACAAACCTTTGATGGCTCACTGGGCGCATATGGTTGTACATGGCAGTCTGCATCTGCTAGGTTATGATCATATCGAGGATGACGAAGCTGAAGAGATGGAGTCACTCGAAACAGAAATCATGCAAGGTATGGGCTTTGAAGACCCGTATCTGGCTGAAAAACAGTAGTGTTGAGCCAGCAGACTGAACGCGTATACGATCAATCTGTCCCCTTATCACTGCTCATGTGAGCTATCACACATCTGATAGCGTTACTTAAATGAGAAACAATGAACGAAGACAATTCGCCCTCTTCTCTAGAAGGTAAGAAAGAAAAATCTGAAGGTCCGAGTAGAAAGTCCTTCTTCGGACGCCTAGGTCAACTTTTTCAAGGTGAACCAAAAGATCGCCAAGAGCTCGTAGAGGTATTCCGCGACTCTGAAGAAAATGACCTGATCGACCACGACACCCGCGATATGCTTGAAGGTGTTATGGAGATCTCAGAAATGCGTGTGCGTGACATTATGTTACCGCGTTCGCAGATGGTTACCGTTGATCGCAGTGACGATTTAGACACCCTGATCAACCTCATCACTGATGCTCAGCACTCTCGCTACCCGGTTATCAGTGAAGATAAAGACCATGTTGAAGGTATTCTGCTTGCGAAGGACTTACTTAAATACTTAGGCTCTGGCAGTGAACCATTCGATATCGAGCAAGTGATTCGCCCAGCAGTAGTGGTACCTGAAAGTAAGCGTGTTGATCGCCTGCTTAAAGAGTTCCGTGAAGAGCGTTATCACATGTCGATCGTTGTAGACGAATTCGGTGGTGTATCTGGCCTGGTGACAATCGAAGACATTCTCGAAGAGATCGTTGGTGATATCGAAGATGAGTTCGACGATGAAGAAGAACTCGACATTCGTAAACTCAGCAAACACACCTTTGCGGTTAAAGCACTGACGACTATCGAAGAGTTTAACGATACATTCGGCACATCTTTCAGTGATGAAGAGGTCGACACAGTCGGCGGGATGGTAATGACAGCCTTTGGCCATTTACCTTCACGCGGCGAAGTGGTTGACATTGAAGGCTACAACTTCAAGGTAACTTCAGCGGATAACCGCCGAGTTGTCCAACTTCAGGTAACCATTCCTGACGAAGAGCTTGTCGCAGACTCTACCGAAGAGTAACGCTACTCTCCCCTATGGGAAAATTAAAAATAATACGATGATAAATTCACTTTTTCATCGCCTCAAACGGCCGCTTGCGGCCGTTTTTGTTGGCGCATTAACAACACTGGCATTTGCCCCTTACCAGCTTTGGCCACTGGCGATTATCAGCCCGGCCATACTGTTACTACTCATTCATCAACAGTCAGCCAAACGTGCGCTGTGGATTGGCTACGCCTGGGGTCTAGGTCAATTTGCCACGGGCATTAGCTGGGTTCATATCAGCATCGACAACTTTGGCGGTATGCCTAAGATCGCTAGCGTATTCCTTATGACGCTACTGATCGGTTATCTTGCCATCTATTCGGCTCTGTTTGCCTGGAGTCTCAATCGCTTTTTCCCTAACCAACAACGCTCTCGCTTAATGCTTGTTGCGCCAGCCCTGTGGCTAATCATGGATTGGTTACGTGGCTGGGTGATGACCGGTTTCCCGTGGCTATGGCTCGGCTATAGCCAAATTGATAGCCCTCTATCAAGTTTTGCCCCTCTCGGTGGCGTAGAGCTGATCACTCTATTAGTTGTCTTTAGTGCTGGTGCCATCGCCTACGCATCTTTATCGAGGCAATGGTTACACCTGCTCATTCCAGCAATTGTATTAATGACAGGTTTTGGTCTGCAATCCGCTCAGTGGGTAACACCAGCAACCGATAGTGTTACCAAAGTAGCACTCATTCAGGGCAACATTGCTCAAGAGCTAAAGTGGCAGCCGAGCCAACGCTGGCCGACCATTATGAAATATACCGATCTTACTCGTGAGAACTGGGATGCGGACATCATCATCTGGCCAGAAGCGGCAATACCTGCCGTCGAATATGAAATATCCTCTTTCCTGAGTAATTTGGATGCTGCAGCCAGAATGAACAACAGCGCCGTGATCACTGGTATCGTCAATAAGGGTGAGGACAGAAAGTTCTACAACAGTATCCTCACTGTAGGCCAAACCTCTTACGGTGATTACAGCTATGACATGGATAAGCGTTATCACAAACATCACTTGCTTCCCTTTGGTGAGTTCGTGCCGTTTGAGAGTATCCTGAGACCGATTGCGCCTTTCTTTAACTTACCGATGTCTTCGTTTAGCAGTGGGGACTTCATCCAGCCAAATATCGACGCTAACGGTAAACATATGGCGCCAGCTCTTTGCTATGAAATCATCTTCAACGAGCAGGTCCGACAGAATGTTAACGATGACACCGACTTCATCTTAACTCTTTCCAATGATGCCTGGTTTGGCCGCTCAATCGGTCCTCTTCAGCATATGGAAATCGCCCGGATGCGTGCTCTGGAACTAGGTAAGCCAGTTATTCGCGCTACCAACAACGGTCTGACTGCCGTCACCGATTACCGCGGTCATATCACCGCTCAGGTGCCGCAGTTCGAAACCGCTGTGCTAAGAGCAGAAATTACCTCCACTCATGGTGAGACTCCATATCGCACTGTCGGGACATGGCCACTTTATGTATGGGTGATGTTGAGCTTGGTGATTGGGTGGAGAGTGGGAAGGAAAGTCTCTAGTCTCTAGTCTCTAGTCTCTAGTCTCTAGAAAAAGATTGAAGGGTTGGTGTGAAAGCATCGACCCTTTTTTGAGAATCGAGAATCGAGAATCGAGAATCGAGAATCGAGAATCGAGAATCGAGAATCGAGAAAATTATGGCTTGGTAAGAAGTAGTTCTGTCAACACATTATGGACAAAGCTTCCTTCTGCTTACTACTATCATCCACCTCTCGCGAAGTGCGGTCTCGATTCTCGAAGCGAAGCGTTCTAGCATCTCGTAGGGCGAAGCCCGCTCTCTTTACGGTTTCAAAGCCTGACGACTAAACCCTTTATGACCGCAGTGCGTACACGGAATAATAACCGTTGGGTGAGTATACTGAGTTTTATGCCCGCATTCGTCACAGACCAATACCCCTAGACCAATCACTTCCCCGGCCTGATAGAGCCCTTGATGATCAAGATCCTGAAATAACTCAACCCACTCGACTTTAGTTTTATCGGTAATATCGAGTAAGCCTTGCCAAATAGAATCAGCAATCATGATGTAAAACGGACCACTTTTTGAATCTTCATAGTTGTCGGCAAACTCTTTTAAATCCGACTTAACATAAGCTGAGACGAGTGCTAGCTCATCCTTGGTTAAGTCATTAGCAGCGTCGACGACCTTACCTGAGGTTTCAAAAACGTGGTTAACTTCATCCGGACTATGTTTAAGTGCCTCAACGACATCTTCAAACATCTCCTCATAACCTGCTTTGCGTTTTGGCATCGCTAACCTCCTTTCGATTCACTGATGCACATTCATTTCACCCTATAAAGGCAATAAACATCACCATCTTTACGTGATTTGAGTGGGTATTGGCTATTGTTGTGCCCCTCTCCTTTAGGTATTCTATGACGATCTATTAATGTCTGTTCTAACCGAACTCACAAATTCCAAGATAACCGGATATCATCGATGCAAGAACAATATAACCCGCAAGATATTGAACAAAAAGTTCAACAGCACTGGGATAACAACAAGACCTTTGTTGTAAGTGAAGACCCAAACAAAGAAAAATTCTACTGTCTCTCTATGTTCCCATACCCAAGTGGCCGACTGCATATGGGTCACGTGCGTAACTACACTATCGGTGATGTTGTCTCTCGTTTCCAACGCCTACAAGGTAAAAACGTAATGCAACCAATTGGTTGGGACGCATTCGGTCTACCAGCAGAAAACGCAGCAGTTAAGAACAACACTGCACCTGCGCCTTGGACTTACGAAAACATCGAATACATGAAGAACCAGCTAAAACTGCTTGGTTTTGGTTACGACTGGAACCGTGAGTTCGCGACATGTACACCTGAATACTACCGTTGGGAACAAGAGTTCTTCACTAAGCTTTACAACAAGGGCTTGGTTTACAAGAAGACATCTTCAGTTAACTGGTGTCCAAATGACCAAACTGTTCTGGCTAACGAGCAGGTTGAAGACGGCTGCTGCTGGCGTTGTGATACTCCAGTAGAGCAAAAAGAGATCCCACAGTGGTTCATAAAGATCACTGAATACGCTCAAGAGCTACTAGACGATCTGGATAACCTGGACGGTTGGCCTGAAATGGTTAAAACCATGCAGCGCAACTGGATTGGTCGTTCTGAAGGTGTTGAACTGAAGTTCGAAGTGAAAGGTCAACAGGATCTGGAAGTTTACACTACGCGTCCTGACACACTAATGGGTGTGACATACGTAGGTATCGCAGCGGGTCACCCTCTGGCAACCGTAGCAGCAGAGAACAACCCAGAGCTTGCAGCCTTCATTGACGAATGTAAGAACAACAAAGTAGCGGAAGCTGAACTAGCGACAATGGAGAAGAAAGGTATGGCGACTGGCCTTACTGCTATTCACCCATTGAACGGTCGTGAAGTTCCAGTTTACGTCGCTAACTTCGTACTGATGGACTACGGTACAGGCGCTGTTATGGCAGTACCTGCACACGATCAACGCGACTTCGAGTTCGCAACTAAGTACGGTCTGGATATCATTCCAGTTATCAAACCAGCTGACGGTAGCGAACTAAACATCGCTGAAGAAGCATACACAGAAAAAGGTGTGCTGTTCGACTCTGGTGAGTTTGACGGTCTTGAATTCCAGGCAGCGTTTGATGCAATCGCGGCGAAACTTGAAGCTGAAGGCAAAGGCACTAAGACAGTTAACTTCCGTCTACGTGACTGGGGTGTATCTCGTCAGCGTTACTGGGGAGCTCCAATCCCTATGGTAACGACCGAAGATGGTCAGGTTCACCCAGTTCCAGCGGAACAGCTACCAGTCATTCTTCCAGAAGATGTCGTAATGGATGGCGTAACCAGCCCTATTAAAGCTGACAAAGAGTGGGCCAAGACGACATTTAACGGCGAACCTGCTCTACGTGAAACCGATACCTTCGATACCTTTATGGAATCTTCTTGGTACTACGCGCGTTACTGTTCACCACAAGCAGATGACATTCTGGATCCTGAAAAGGCAAACTACTGGCTACCAGTAGACCAGTACATCGGTGGTATCGAGCACGCTTGTATGCACCTACTGTACTCTCGTTTCTTCCATAAGCTACTACGTGATGCTGGTTACGTAACGTCTGACGAGCCGTTCAAACAGCTTCTATGTCAAGGCATGGTACTGGCAGATGCGTTCTACTTTGAGAACGAAAAAGGCGGTAAAGAGTGGGTTGCACCGACAGACGTAACAGTTGAACGTGATGGCAAAGGCCGTATCACTTCAGCTAAAGATGACCAGGGACGTGACGTTGAGCACTCAGGCATGATCAAGATGTCTAAGTCGAAGAACAACGGTATCGACCCACAAGAGATGGTAGACAAGTACGGTGCTGACACAGTACGTCTATTTATGATGTTTGCTTCTCCGGCAGATATGACGCTTGAATGGCAAGAGTCAGGCGTTGAAGGTGCTAACCGCTTCCTGAAACGTGTATGGAAACTGGTTAAAGAGCACGCATCGAAAGGCGCAGCAGAAGGCGTTGATACTTCAGCTCTGTCTGGCGACCAGAAAGCACTACGTCGTGATGTTCACAAGACTATCGCTAAAGTGACTGACGATATCGCTCGTCGTCAAACATTCAACACAGCAATCGCTGCCATCATGGAACTGATGAACAAGCTAGCGAAAGCACCTCAAGAATCTGCGCAAGACCGCGCTATCCTTGATGAAGCGTTGAAAGCGGTTGTCGCTATGCTTTACCCAATCACTCCGCACATCTCATACGAGCTTTGGGTTGCGCTAGGTGAGTCAGACATCGATAACGCAGTATGGCCAACGTTCGACGAAAAAGCGCTTGTTGAAGATGAAAAAACAATCGTTGTTCAGGTTAACGGTAAGCTACGTGCGAAGCTAACTGTTCCTGCTGACATCTCTAAAGAAGAGATTGAACAGCTAGGTCTGAACGATGAGAACGTGACTAAGTTCACTGAAGACAAAACTGTGCGTAAAGTTATCTACGTACCAGGTAAACTTCTAAACATCGTTGCGAACTAATCTGTTCTGATGACGTCATAAACAGGGTAGTCACCTACCCTGTTTTATTTATCTTAGAGTTTTGACTAGCCAGAATTCTCAGAGCTATAAGATAAGTATTCCAATAATCGAGAGCCATCAACCTATGTTTCCTCAAGTCATGCGACTAATTTCAACTCGTTCTATTAAGCTAACCACGGTTGTACTTACTGCGAGCCTTCTTTCTGCTTGTGGTTTCCACTTACGTGGTGACTACTCTATTCCAGAAGAGCTAGATACTATGTCACTTACTAGCTATGACCAGTACAGCAGCTTCACGCGTATGATGAAAGGCCAGTTACGCATGAGTGAAATTAAATTGGTTGCACCTGCTGCCGACGTACCTAACCTGCACCTAATCAGCGAAGGCGTAGGTGAACGTACCCTATCTCTATACCAAAATACCCGCGCAGCGGAGAAGGAACTAACATTCCGTACTTCTTACCGTGTGACCATCCCTGAACTTGGTGAAAAGACGTTCTCAACCAGTGTGACACGCAGCTACCTGGACAACCCGCTGACAGCACTAGCAAAGTCTGTTGAACGCGACATGATCGAAGACGAGATGCGCAAACTAGCGGCTTCGCAAATTATTCGCCAGATGGCACGCCTGAAAACCAATATTGAATCAGGCACTATGTTGAGTGAAGAAGAACAACAAGCTCAGCTAAAAGCAGAAGAGGAACAGTACCGAATCAAGACGTTCACTACTGATGAGCCTCAGGAAGGCGTCACTACTACTTCTGAGAACCAGTAACCTGTATGCGAGTTTTCGCCGATCGATTGGTGGAGCAGTTAGCTAAACAGCTCCACCCGACCTACTTAATTTTCGGCAACGAGCCGCTACTCCTGCAAGAATCTCGTCAAGCGATCCAAAAAGCCGCCCACCAGCAAGGTTTCGAAGAAAGACACAGATTTGCAATTGATAGCTCGTTTGACTGGAACCTGGTCTACGACTGCTGTCAGGCTATGAGCCTGTTTTCGGCCAGGCAGATTATTGAACTTGAGCTCCCTGAAGCAGGTGTTAACGCCGGCACAGCAAAAGAGCTGCTATCAGTATCAGATTTACTCCATAGCGATGTCATACTGGTCATCATAGGTAGCAAACTGACCAAAGCACAAGAGAACGCAAAATGGTTTAAAGCACTGTCAAGTCAGGGCTGTTGGGTCAACTGTCTGACACCTGATATTCAGCGCCTACCCCAGTTTGTTCAGGTTCGCTGCCGTGCACTGGGTCTTAAGCCAGATCCTGAAGCGGTACAGATGCTGGCTCAGTGGCACGAGGGAAACCTGTTTGCCCTGACTCAAAGCTTAGAGAAGCTCGCACTGCTTTACCCTGATGGTGTACTCAACCTGGTTCGCTTAGAAGAGTCGCTCAGTAGACACAATCACTTTACTGCTTTTCATTGGATTGACGCCCTGTTGGCGGGAAAAGCGAAGCGCTCTCAACGCATTCTTCGCCAGCTTGAGGCTGAAGGAGTAGAAACCGTCATTCTGGCAAGAACGGTACAGAAAGAGTTGACTCAGTTGTTGACCATGTCTCAGCTTGTGCAAACCCAGCCAATTGGTCAGGTGTTTGAAAAATACCGTATCTGGCAATCAAAACGTCCGCTTTACTCCGCGGCTCTGAACCGGTTATCACCAGTAAAAATTATGCAACTTTTGCAGTTGCTCGCACAAACTGAACGAACGATAAAAACTCAGTACGAACAGTCAAGCTGGCCACTATTACACCAGTTAAGTACCGAGGTTTGCTTACCTCAGGTTAAGCTATAAAAAGCGTGGTATACTGCGCCGCCCCAAAATACACTTACTAGTGTCAATCGAATAATTAACGAGGAAAACCCTTTGCAACTTGAACAGCTAAACGAATTTCTAGTCGATAAAGTAGATGATATGAAAGCTCAGGATATCAAAACCATTGATGTTCAGGGTAAATCAAGCATTACTGATTACATGATCGTTTGTACTGGAACCTCAAAACGTCACGTTGCTTCTATCGCTGAACATGTCGCTAAAGAATCTAAACTTGCCGGTATTACTCCACTAGGTATTGATGGTGAAGCCGAAGGTGAATGGGTTGTTCTGGATATGGGCACAACGATTATTCACGTAATGCAAGAAGAGCAACGCGAGCTATACCAACTAGAGAAGCTTTGGGGCTAAGCGATGAAGATACAGCTAATTGCCGTTGGTACCAAGATGCCAAAGTGGGTCGAAGAAGGCTTTCAGGAGTATCGCCGTCGCTTTCCACACGACATGCCTCTGGAGCTTGTTGAAATTCCAGCCGGAAAACGTGGAAAAAATGCCGATATTGCAAGAATTCTGCAAAAAGAAGGCGAAGCCATGCTCGCGGCGGTGCCAAAAGGCAACCGAATTGTTACTCTCGACATCCCTGGCAAAAAGTGGGACACACCGCAATTAGCTGAACAGTTGGAAAACTGGAAACTCGACGCAAGAGATGTGTCGATTTTAATTGGTGGACCTGAAGGACTGGCACCAGCGTGTAAAGCAGCAGCTGATCAAAGTTGGTCTCTGTCAGCTTTGACGTTACCACACCCACTTGTCCGTATTGTGATGGCTGAAAGCCTGTACAGAGCGTGGAGCATTACTGCCAACCACCCATATCACCGAGAATAACCATAGATGTTACGGAAGCGTACCCAGATAAGGGATTACCACGAAGAAGCGCGACTATTTAAGAGTCGCGCTATTGTCGCTTTCATTGGTATTGTGGCAATGATGGGTATTTTGGTTACCAACCTGTACAACATCCAGATCAACCAATACCAAGACTATAAAACCCGCTCTAATGACAACCGGATTAAAGTTGTCCCAATCGCTCCCAACCGCGGTCTGATTTACGACCGTAACGGAAAACTACTGGCAGAAAACCGCCCAGTATTCAGCCTCGAACTGACACCGGAAAAGATCAAAGATATGGACGACACCATTCGTCGTCTGCAGGAAATCTTAACCATCACTCCTGAACAAGTTGAGCGATTCAAGAAAGAACGTCGTCAGACACGACGCTTTAAATCTGTTCCGATTTTAAACCAGCTTACCCCTGAACAGGTGGCTAAGTTTTCTGTCAACCAGCACAAGTTTCCGGGAGTCTCCGTAAACGCGGCCCTTAAGCGCCACTACCCATACGGTGAGGTTCTGACTCACGTAATTGGCTATGTATCGCGTATTAACGACCGCGATATGCAGCGCTTAATCCGTGAGGAGAAAGATGCTAACTATCAGGCAACCCGAGATATCGGTAAGCTAGGTATCGAGCGTTACTACGAAGATATGCTACACGGTACTGCTGGTTATCAGGAAGTAGAAGTGAATAGCCGCGGTCGAGTGATCCGTACCCTAAAGTACGTTCCGCCAGAGCCAGGCAAAGACATCGTCCTCAATCTGGATATTGATCTACAGCTCTACGTTCATAAGCTGCTAGATGGCCGCCGTGGTAGTGCCGTGGTACTCGATCCAGAAGACAATGGTGTTCTGGCGATGGTTTCAAGCCCAAGTTATGACCCGAACGCCTTCGTTCATGGTATTTCCGGTAAAGCGTATAGCGCGCTACTTAATGACAAAAACCGTCCTCTGGTTAACCGAGCAACACTCGGAATTTACCCACCAGCGTCGACTATTAAGCCATTCATGGCAGTCGCTGCACTACAGGAAGGAGTTGTTACGCCTTATACCACACGAAATGACCCGGGTTACTGGAAGATTCCAAATTCGAAAACTAAGCCGTTCCGTGACTGGCTCCGTTGGGGACATGGCAAAGTCGATATTGTCCAGTCAATTGAAGAGTCGGTAGATACCTTCTTCTATCAGGTTGCCTACGACATGGGCATCGACCGCATTTCACGCTGGATGATGATGTTTGGTTTTGGTGACTATACGGGTATCGATATTTACGAAGAGAGTAAGGCCAATATGCCGACTCGTGAGTGGAAAATGGCGCGCCATCGAACTCCGTGGTATCAAGGGGATACGATCCCTGTTGGTATCGGCCAAGGATACTGGACTTCAACACCTATGCAGTTAGCTAAAGCGACCTCTGTGCTGGTAAACCGAGGCGAAGTCGTCGCTCCACACTTACTGCGAGCAACCATCGAAAATGGTGAAGTATTTGAAAAGCAGCAGTTGTCCGATATCGAAACCTATCCACCAATCACCGGCGTAAAACCTCGCTACTGGGATATGGCGATTGAAGGCATGCGTCTGGTTAACCATGGTAAAAAAGGCACCGCTCGCCGCGCATTCACTAAGACCAAATATGTCAGTGCTGGTAAATCAGGTACAGCGCAGGTATTTGGCCTGGGCGAAGACGAAGAGTACAACGCAGATGAAATCGCAGAGCACTTGCGTGACCACGCTCTCTTCACTGGCTTTGCTCCGATTGATGATCCTAAGCTTATTGTCACCATCGTATTAGAGAACGCGGGTGGCGGTTCATCGCAGGGCGGTCCTGTGGTGAGAAAGATATTTGACCACGTGCTCGTGGATAATAAAGAGGCGAACTAATCATGGATTTGAATCCAGCTACGGGTCAAAACCGAGTTCTGTTTGAACGCTTCCATCTCGACCTTCCATTATTGCTGGGGATACTGGTGCTAATGGGGTTTGGTTTGGTGGTAATGTACAGCGCAAGTGGACAAAGCTTAGCGATGATGGACCGCCAGGCAATGCGTATGGGACTAGCTCTTGGAGTCATGCTTTTCTTGGCACAGATCCCGCCACGAACCTATGAAGCTTTAGCACCACTCATGTTTGCAGGTGGTGTGATATTGCTGCTCGGCGTGCTGTTTTTTGGTGAGGCATCCAAAGGCGCTCAACGTTGGCTAAATTTGGGTTTTATTCGCTTCCAGCCTTCAGAGTTACTTAAGCTAGCAGTACCACTTATGGTGGCTCGCTATATTGGTAAGCGCCCACTGCCTCCGACATTCCAGACACTGATCATCTCGTTAGTCATGGTGTTTGTACCGACGATTCTGATTGCGAAGCAACCAGACTTAGGCACCTCAATACTGATTGCGGCGTCAGGGATTTTTGTTATTTTCCTCGCGGGTATCAGTTGGAAAATCATTTTTGCGGCAGCATGTGGTCTCGGCGCATTTCTGCCTATCCTGTGGTTTTTCTTGATGCGTGAGTATCAGAAGGTGCGGGTAAGAACTCTCTTTAACCCTGAATCAGATCCTCTTGGCGCGGGTTACCACATAATCCAGAGTAAAATTGCTATTGGCTCCGGAGGGATAGCAGGTAAAGGATGGTTACAAGGTACTCAGTCACAGCTTGAGTTTCTTCCAGAGCGTCACACTGACTTTATCTTCGCTGTTATTGCTGAAGAATGGGGGTTAATCGGTATCCTTATACTGCTGAGCTTGTACCTGTTTATCATCGGTCGTGGCTTAGTATTAGCCAGTAAAGCCCAAACAGCCTTTGGCCGTATGATGGCTGGTAGTATTGTGCTTAGCTTCTTCGTTTACGTATTCGTGAATATCGGCATGGTGAGTGGTATTTTACCTGTTGTTGGCGTTCCACTACCATTAATCAGTTATGGTGGCACTTCCATGGTGACACTAATGGCCGGTTTCGGGATATTGATGTCTATCCACACCCATAGAAAAGCATTTTCGAAGGCAATTTAAATGATTAACAAGCAACTACTGCTTACTCTTGTTTCAGCTAGTATCGTGTTAGCGGGCTGTTCTTCAGCCCCATCTAAGCGCTACTCCATTGATGATGATATTGCACCGGATGCACCAATTTCTGTCGAGCATATTGAAGATGCAACGCCACAATACGAGTCTTACAGTCTCGGCGGTAACAGCGATTACACCCTTAGAGGTAACCGCTATACCATCATCAAAGACCCGCAAGGTTTTAAAGAGGAAGGTATTGCTTCGTGGTATGGTAAGAAGTTTCATGGCCACTTAACTTCAAATGGTGAAGTGTATGACATGTACTCTATGTCAGCGGCACATAAAGAGTTACCCATCCCTAGTTACGTTAAAGTGACCAACAAAGACAACGGAAAAACCGCAATTGTCCGAGTTAACGACCGAGGTCCATTCCACCCGGGGCGTATCATTGACCTTAGCTACGCTGCTGCAACGAAGCTAGACGTAATTAAAACCGGCACTGCGAATGTTGCCATCGAAGTAATTACCGTAGATAAACCAACCCAGACACATAAGCAGGAAGCCCTGTCTAAGTTCGCGGTTCAGGTTGCATCTTCACAACATCAGGATCGCGTTGAAACTTTAGCGCAAGATCTGAGTCAAAAGCTATCGGTGAAAAGTTACGTCAATTCGACTAACGACACTCACCGCGTCTTTTTAGGCCCTTTCGACGATTATATGTCGAGCCAAAAAGCATTAGAAAGAGTGAAAGAACTGGGTTATACCAGTGCTTTTATTAAATCCCACTAGTCCTCAATCCAGTGTACCCCTATTCCTATACTGGCTTGAGCGATTGATTCTGTTAAGATATGGACAGTTAACGATAAACCTGTAGTCAATATGAAAAAAACAACGCTCATTAAATCAGTTTTTGCGTCTTCTATTGCGCTTTCTGCAACCTTCGCATCTTCTGCATTCGCATCACCAATTGTGGTTCCGGACGCGCCTCAAATCGCAGCAAAAGGCTACGTTTTGATGGATTATCATTCAGGTAAAGTACTTGCTGAAAAAGAGATGAACACTAAGCTCTCTCCAGCAAGCTTAACTAAAATGATGACCAGCTACGTAATCGGTCAAGAACTGGAACGTGGTAACATCTCACTACAAGATGACGTGACCATCAGCAAGAACGCCTGGGCGAAAAACTTCCCTGATTCTTCAAAGATGTTTATTGAAGTCGGTACTACGGTAAAAGTTGAAGACCTGAACCGCGGCATCATCATCCAGTCTGGCAACGACGCTTGTGTTGCTATGGCTGAGCATATCGCAGGCTCTGAAGATGCGTTTGTCGATCTGATGAATGCTTGGGCTGATACGATTGGTATGAAGGACACTCACTTCGCTAACGTCCACGGCCTGGATAACTCAAACCTATACTCGACGCCTTACGATATGGCTCTACTTGGTAGCGCGCTAATTCGTGACGTACCTGAAGAGTACCGCATCTACTCAGAGAAGAAATTCACATACAACGGCATTACTCAGTACAACCGTAATGGCCTTCTTTGGGACAAGAGCATGAATGTGGACGGTATTAAAACCGGCCACACAAGTAATGCGGGTTACAGCCTTGTAAGCTCTGCAACTGAAGGCAAAATGCGTCTGGTTGCAGTAGTAATGGGTACTAAGAATGCTAACGCGCGTAAATCTGAAAGCAAAAAGCTTCTTAGTTATGGTTTCCGCTTCTTCGAAACAGTAGCGCCACACAAAGCAGGTGAAACTTTCGTTGAAGAAAAAATCTGGATGGGTAACAAGGACACCGTTGCGCTAGGTCTTGACCAAGACACTTACGTGACTCTTCCACGCGGACAGGCGAAAAACCTCAAAGCGAGCTTCATCCTTGAAAAAGAACTTGAAGCCCCAATAATGAAAGGTGACGTAGTTGGTAAGCTATACTATCAACTAGAAGGTGAAGATATTGCCGAGTACCCACTACTTGCTCTTGAAGACGTAGAACAAGGTAGCCTATTCAGCCGCCTATGGGATTACATTGTGATGCTGTTTAAAAGCTTCCTTTAATCCAAGTACTTAGCTTTGAAAAAGCCGCCTAGTGCGGCTTTTTTAGTTATCTCATTTACTGCCAGCGCTAGCCACATCTTGAGATCATCATCGATAGACAGTAATATTCCGCGCTGCTAACAACGACTTTCCAACTTGGAGTTACAACATGCTGAACATTAACTCAGATGCAAAACTGAAAGACCTGCTTGAGTTCCCTTGTTCTTTCACATACAAGGTAATGGGCTACGCTAAGCCAGAGCTACCAGAAAAGGTTCTTGAAGTGATCCAACGCCATGCTCCAGGTGATTACAGCCCAACAGTAAAGCCAAGTGCTAAGGGTAATTACCACTCTGTATCGATCAACATCACTGCAACGTCAATCGAACAGGTTGAAACGCTGTACAAAGAGCTCGGTGAGATCGACATCGTACGCATGGTTCTATAACAAAATTTGAATTTATTCAATTTTTATTGAAAGCAGCGCAAGCTGCTTTCTTTTTAGATATCAAGTAGATAAATATCCTGCAAAAACTCTAGGGTTAAAAATGTGTTACTGGCATATAGTTCAATAACCAGAAGCAGTTTATAATCTTGCCACTTTACTAACCGACGATGGAAGAGCGGAATGCAGAACCAGCTTGTTGTGAAGCACCTTGGCAGACAGGACTACCAACCTATCTGGCAAGCGATGCATGATTTCACTGACAATCGAACAGAAGAGACCCCTGATGAAGTATGGCTTGTAGAGCACAATCCTGTCTTCACTCAAGGTCAAGCAGGCAAAGCAGAACATCTCCTTAACACAGGGGATATTCCGGTGGTTCAAAGCGATCGTGGCGGACAAGTCACATACCATGGCCCAGGCCAGTTAGTCGCTTACTTCCTTATCAACCTTCGTCGTAAAAAGCTTGGTGTCCGAGATCTCGTCACTCATATAGAGAACCTCGTAATCAATACACTAAAAGCTTACAATATCGAGTCTGCCGCTCGCCCGGACGCCCCAGGCGTTTACGTTGACGGCAAAAAGATTTGTTCCTTAGGGCTTAGAATCCGTAAAGGTTGTTCATTCCACGGCTTGGCACTTAACGTCAATATGGACTTATCGCCCTTCCAACGTATCAACCCTTGTGGTTACGCTGGAATGGAAATGGTTCAGGTAAGCCAGCTAGGCGGACCTGACGATGTCGCTCAAGTTGAGACAAAGCTAGTCGAAGAGCTGGTGACTTTACTTGGTTATGACCACGTAGAACTAAATAAAGCCGCGAAATCGGCAAGCAACAACGAGAAGTAAGAGAAGCATGAGTAAACCAATCCAAATGGAAAAAGGCGTTAAGTACCGCGACGCTGACAAAATGGCTCTGATTCCTGTAAAGAACATGCCTACAGAGCAGAAAGAAGTTCTTCGCAAACCAGAGTGGATGAAGATTAAACTGCCTGCTGACAGTCAGCGTATTCAGGACATCAAGTCTGCAATGCGTAAGAACAACCTGCACTCCGTTTGTGAAGAAGCTTCATGTCCAAACCTGGCAGAGTGTTTCAACCACGGTACGGCAACCTTCATGATCCTTGGTGCCATCTGTACTCGTCGCTGCCCATTCTGTGATGTTGCCCATGGCCGCCCTCTTGCTCCTGAAAACGATGAACCACAAAAGCTGGCAAAAACAATTCAGGATATGAAACTGAAGTACGTGGTTATTACATCGGTTGACCGCGACGACCTACGTGACGGCGGCGCTCAGCACTTTGCTGACTGTAACCGTGAAATCCGTGCGCTTAATCCGAACATCAGGATCGAAACTCTGGTACCCGATTTCCGTGGCCGTATGGATGTTGCTTTAGAGCTTCTTAAAGACAACCCACCAGATGTATTCAACCATAACCTTGAAACAGCTCCACGCCTTTACCGTAAAGCGCGTCCGGGTGCCAACTACAAATGGTCATTAGAGCTACTTAAGAAGTTCAAAGAGCAGCACCCAGAGATCCCAACCAAATCTGGCTTGATGATGGGTCTTGGTGAGACAAAAGAAGAGATTGTTGAAGTATTGAAAGATCTGCGTGCCCACGGTGTTACCATGCTAACACTAGGTCAGTATCTGGCACCGAGTCGTCACCACCTTCCTGTTGAACGTTACGTACCACCATCAGAGTTTGATGAGCTGAAAGAGATTGCTCTGGAGCTTGGCTTTACTCACGCTGCGTGTGGTCCATTCGTACGTTCTTCATACCATGCAGACCTTCAGGCGCAAGGTGTAGAAGTTAGCTAATTTAAGCAACTTATTTAGTAAGGGTCGACATAATAAGTCGGCCCTTTTTATTATCGATTCTTGAATGAAACCCAACACTTCTATAGGCTTAACAGACAACTATTACTACTATGCCTAGTCAGGTATGTATTCCAAGGAACTAGTATGAAAAAGTTTGGATTAGCTGCAATCGCATTGGCCGCGCTAACTGCAGGCTGTGCTTCAAATACAAAGCAAGACAATTTTCGTGAAGCTTCTTTCGAGCTTTGTAATACCGAAGTTGATATCTACTCTGTAAGTGATGACGGTCGTGTACGTATTGTCTGCTCAGACGGCTCTAAGTTCGCATTAACTGATGAGAGCACGCTCGAAACCATGCGCGACATCAACATTGATTACTGCGACGGTGAAGGTTTAGGTAAATTCAACGAAAGTAGCAAATACTATTCGTTCAAGTGTAAGTCTGGCACCCTGCTTAGTCTGCCTAAGTAAGCAATAACCAACTTATAGTGAGGGCTGATGTGAAAACATCAGCCCTTTTGTTTCAGAAGCAAATAACTCGGTTACTTAAAAGTACGCACAGAAATTACTTTGCCATTGCTACCGCCCATTGCCGTAACCGCAACTTCGAGAGAGTTCATCGAAACTATCCCGTTCGGCGAACAAATCACAAATACATACGCGCAAGAGAACCGATCCTCAAACGGCATAGGAATTTTATTCCAGTAAAACTCACTCGCCTGCGATTCGACACGAAACTTACGATAATCGGCCGGAGCAGTCGAACCTCGCTGTTTCGCAATATGGGCAACAAACACACGGTCCTGAGATTTATCAACACCGACCGCCATTTCACAGCCACTGAATGGGCCTGACGCCATCCAACCAACTCCTGAGCCTGTATTACGTCCAATCACCGCTTTGGTCTCTGCATATGGTACCCAAACACCGCGATCAGCCGCTGCATCATCACGGGTAAGAATATACTTACCGTTATTTTCGATGATGCTCACCCCATACTGCTTCTCTAAATAGCCTTTAGGGCTATCATCAGGCTGGCTAGTTAAACGGATATCCATTTCGATATCTTTGCCAATCAGCTTGGTTAGATTCTCTTTTGTAGGCCTCATTCAAATCTTCCTCTTGGGTCTGCCAACACTCACTTTATATAAAATCAAACTAGTGATTATTCAAATTTGTAGCCAAACGTTGAGACAAGTGTAGGATTTCAAAGAATAAGTCTGTAAGAAACAAGGTTTACTGCTACGCAGTGATAACGAGCTTTAACGCAATCTATCTGCCATAAAAATGAGTCCAGTCACGTTCAAGAACAACATAAACAGTGTGTCCAAAAATGCAAAAAGCCCCAATAAAGGGGCTTTAGGTATTTCGAACTGAATTGGCTCTAGTTCGAGGAAAAGGCGCGGAGTTTACCTAAAAGAAAAGCTCCCTGACGGGAGCTTTCAGTGTTTTCAAAGTAGATGAGTGAAGTTCAAGGAGAACACACAAAGCCCCTTAAACAAAAAAAGCCCCAATAAAAGGACTTTTAGGTATTTCGAACTGAATTGGCTCTAGTTCGAGGAAAAGGCGCGGAGTTTACCTAAAAGAAAAGCTCCCTGACGGGAGCTTTTGTGTTTTCAAAGTAGATGAGTGAAGTTCAAGGAGAACACACAAAGCCCCTTAAACAAAAAAAGCCCCAATAAAGGGACTTTTAGGTATTTCGAACTGAATTGGCTCTAGTTCGAGGAAAAGGCGCGGAGTTTACCTAAAAGAAAAGCTCCCTGACGGGAGCTTTTCTGTTTTCAAAGTAGATGAGTGAAGTTCAAGGAGAACACACAAAGCCCCTTAAACAAAAAAAGCCCCAATAAAGGGACTTTTAGGTATTTCGAACTGAATTGGCTCTAGTTCGAGGAAAAGGCGCGGAGTTTACGATAGTAAATGAGCACCTTTGACAAAGAAATAGACCAAGTCAGAAAGAAAGAATTATGCGTAAACTGGTAGACGCTTACAGATATCTAAAACCTTCGCTTTCGTCGCTGCGATAACTTCCTCGTTGCCGATATTATCCAGCACATCACACATCCAGTTCGCTAGCTCTTTCGCGTCTTCTTCTGTAAAGCCACGACGAGTAATTGCTGGAGAACCTACACGGATACCTGATGTAACGAACGGGCTACGAGGATCGTTTGGTACTGAGTTCTTGTTTACTGTGATGTTTGCTGCACCTAGTGCTGCGTCTGCGTCTTTACCTGTAATGTCTTTGTCGATTAGGTCAACAAGGAACAGGTGGTTCTCTGTACCGTTAGAAACGATTTTGTAACCGCGCTCCTGGAACTGAGCAACCATAGCTTTTGCGTTCTTCACTACGTGAGCCTGGTATGCTTTGAACTCTGGCTCCATTGCTTCTTTGAACGCTACTGCTTTACCTGCGATAACGTGCATTAGTGGACCACCCTGACCGCCAGGGAATACTGCTGAGTTCAGCTTCTTGTACATCTCTTCGCCCGCGTTAGACAGGATTAGACCACCACGTGGACCTGCTAGCGTTTTGTGCGTAGTTGTCGTTACAACGTGAGCGTGTGGAACTGGCGTTGGGTATTCGCCTGCTGCAATCAGACCTGCAACGTGCGCCATGTCTACGAATAGGTAAGCGCCTGCTTTGTCTGCGATTTCACGCATGCGAGCCCAGTCTACGATTTGAGAGTAAGCTGAGAAACCACCAATGATCATCTTTGGCTTGTGCTCAAGAGCTAATTGCTCCATCTCGTCGTAGTTGATCTGACCTGCTTCGTCGATACCGTAAGGAATAACGTTGTAGTGCTTGCCTGAAAAGTTAACTGGTGAACCGTGAGTCAGGTGACCACCGTGTGCCAGGCTCATACCTAGTACTGTGTCGCCTGGGTTTAGTAGTGCCATGTAAACGGCACTGTTTGCCTGAGAGCCTGAGTGTGGCTGAACGTTCGCGTACTCACAACCAAATAGCTGACAAGCACGATCAATAGCTAGAGCTTCCGCTTTATCAACGTACTCACAACCACCGTAGTAACGCTTGCCTGGGTAACCTTCAGCGTATTTGTTCGTTAGCTGAGAGCCTTGCGCTTCCATTACACGTGGACTTGTGTAGTTTTCCGAAGCGATAAGTTCAATGTGTTCTTCCTGGCGAAGAGTTTCTTCTTGAATTGCTGCGAACAGTTCCGCATCGTAATCTGCGATGTTCATATCACGCTTTAGCATCTGTATCTCCTGACTCAGATTAAGACTTAAAATTGCAAAAAAACTGACTTTTGACACTCACGCAAACGTTTGCATCAAGATAATGACGCGCATTCTACATAATTTGATCTTTGTCATAAAGAGAAAATTTAAATTTTTCTCATGCAGTTTTTTCATAATGCTTTACAAGGAATCTCATGTTGAGCACTTATCTGGAGCTTGGCTCTGCTAAGTGTCAATTCTATCCTTTACACCCCGTAAAACGATAATTACATAGGTTTACCTTAAATTTCCCTCTCAAGCTACCGAAATCCTATTTTTTTAAATAGTATGCACGCCATTATTTACTTGTTAAATTTCAAATTGATGGAAAAACACTCAAGAAAAGAAGATTGGGTCGCAATTTTAACTGGCACCTTTTTAGTCGCCCAAGGCTTTTTCTTTCTCCAGTCAGCGTCGTTACTGACCGGGGGTACTGCCGGACTGGCGCTGTTAGCAAGCCAGATGACCAGCTTTTCGCTCGGTACCTTGTACTTTGTTGCTAACTGTCCATTCTACTTATTAGCGTGGAAACGATTTGGTTCGCGATTTGCGATCAACAGTGCTATTTCTGGCGCTCTTGTCTCTGTTATTACTGACCATCTGTACCTGGTGATCAGTCTGGATACAATAAATCAGGTTTACTGTGCGGTTGCTGGCGGTCTACTGATGGGACTGGGTATGCTGATTCTATTCCGTCACCGCTCTAGTCTGGGTGGCTTTAATGTGCTGTGTCTGTTTATTCAGGACAAGTTTGGAATCTCAGTGGGCAAATCTCAATTAGCGATTGATTGTGCAATTCTGTTTGCCTCTTTCTTCTTTGTTGCCCCGGAGGTGATCGGCCTGTCGATTCTCGGCGCTATCGCATTAAACCTTGTGTTAGCAATGAACCATAAGCCAACGCGTTATAGTGTGAATTACGGTTAAATAACTGGATAACTGGATAACTGGATAACTGGATAACTGGATAACTGGATAACTGGATAACTGGATAACTGGATAACTGGATAACTGGATAACTGGATAACTGGATAACTGGATAACTGGATAACTGGATAACTGGATAACTGGATAACTGGATAACTGGATATTTTGAGGGGTTGGCGTATAGCGTCAACCCTTTTTATTTGGAGAGCTGGATTATTATCTCTCTTTAGAAGCCCGATCCAGTTTTCCAGAAACGAAGCGTTCTAGTTCTCCATATCTAAATTCTCGAAGGACGAAGCCCGTTCTAGCCCCCCATAAGCGAAGCGCCCTCGTATTCTCGAGGGCGCTATCTGTTCTACGGACGTATCCTGCTTCTACCCCAGCTCACCATGTGAAGTACGTGCTTTGACATCATGACTTAGCTCTTTATTCAGCTCAGCCTCAACATGTCCTGGCGCTTGGGTAGTTTGTGAGATCAAGCGATACATCGCAGGGATAACAAACAGTGTTACCAAGGTGGCAAAGCCCATGCCGAAGAAAATCACTGTACCAACCGCTACGCGACTTTCGTAACCTGCCCCCGTTGAGAGAATCAGTGGTACTGCTCCAGCCAAAGTAGTAAACGCTGTCATCATGATAGGACGCAAACGACGAGCAGATGCATCAACAATCGCTTTTTCAAACTCAATACCACGGTCACGCAGTTGGTTAGCAAACTCTACGATCAAGATACCGTTTTTGGTCACCATGCCAATCAGCATGATCATACCTATCTGGCTATAGATGTTGAGCCCCTGCCCCATTAAGAACAGCCCAAGGAAACCACCAAATACCCCCATAGGAACAGTGAACATCACCACCAGCGGGTTGATAAAGCTTTCAAACTGCGCAGCAAGTACCAGATAAGCAACCAACAAGGCTAGCGCAAACACCATTAAGATACTCGACTGATTCTCTTTGTAGTCCTTAGACTCGCCAGAGTAGCTTACAGAGATATCACTCGGCAGCAGTTCAATCGCTTGTTGGTCAAGGTAATCCAGCGCCTCACCTAAGGTGTAACCATCGGACAGGTTGGCGGTGATAGTGACCGACTTCTGTTTGTTGTAGTGCGAGAGTCTAATGGATGAGGCTACCTCTTCGATCTTCGTCACTGCATCCAGTGTCACCAATTCACCAGAGGCAGTACGCATATAGATCTGGCTCAAGTCTGCCGCATTGTTAAAGCTGTTCTCATCACCACGCAAGTAAACATCGTACTCTTCACCACGCTCAACAAAGGTGGTTTCACTCTTACCACCAAGCATGATTTCGAGAGTATCAGAGATATCCTGAACACTAATTCCTAATTCTGCCGCACGCTGCTTGTCGACACTGACAACCAACTCAGGCGTTTTCTCTGAGTAGTTGATGTCACTGCCTTCCATAAACGGCGACTCCTCAGCAAGTTGTTCCAGCTTTTCCGCCCAAGTTTTGAGCTCAGTATAGTCAGAGCCACCAAGAACGAACTGAACTGGCTCACTTGAACCACCACGGAAACCGGGCATAAATGGGAAGACACGTACATCAGCCATGCCAGCCAATGCTTTACGCACTTCTCCCAGCGCCTGCTGAGCAGTGACATCACGATCATTCCAGTCTTCAAGAATCATGATCACAAAGCCAGTCTGGTCACCCGCGTTACCGCCAAATGCTGGCGATTGAATGCTGAAAGATTTTAGGAAGCCCTGACCAAGCAATGGCATCAGACGATCTTCAACAATGTCCATATTAGCTGCCATACGATTGTAACTGGTCGCATCGGCACCACGAACGAAGGCAAAAATAACCCCTCGGTCTTCAGAAGGTGTTAACTGAGCCGGCACCTGCTGCATTAACCCCCAACTACCGCCAATACATGAAACGATGATCAGTGGAGCCGCCCATTTCCATTTAAGCGCCCCTTTAAGCACTTTACGGTAAGCAGATTCGAGGCGGCCAAACATATCATCAATCAACAGATTGAAACGATTTGGTTTCACGTTGGCTTTGAGCAATTTACTACCCAGAACCGGGGTCAGCGTCAGAGCAATTAGCGAAGAGAAAATCACTGACATCGCCAACAACACTGAGAACTCAGTAAACAACAGGCCAACCATGCCGTCCATGAAGGAGATCGGCAGGAATACCATAACCAGTACTAAAGTCGTCGCGACAACGGCAAAGCCCACTTCTCGGGTGCCTTTATAGGCTGCAAGTAACGGCTTCTCACCGTTCTCAATGTGGTGGAAAATGTTTTCGACCACAACAATCGCGTCATCAACCACCAGACCAATCGATAAGATCAATGCCATCAGGGTGATCAGGTTAATCGAGAAACCAAAGTAGTAAGCGGCGATAAATGATGAGATCAGTGATACAGGAACCGTCACCGCTGGGATCAATGTCGCTCGCGCCTGACCAATAAAGATATAGAGCACCAGAATAACCAGACCACCAGTAATAAACAGGGTGCTGTACACTTCTGCTATCGAGCGTTCAATAAACACCGTCGAATCATAATCGATCGCCAGACGTGTGCCTTGAGGAAGAAACTTCTGAATGTTTTCCACTTCTTTATGAACTAAATCAGCAACCTCTAGCGGGTTAGCATCTGATTGAGGAACGATGCCCATACTGACGTTAACAACACCGTCGCTCTTAAAGGTCGAATTCTCGTTTTCTGCGCCTATGTATACGTCTGCGACGTCTTTAAGGTAAATAGGCGTATTGTCTGATGCACGCTTGACGACCAGGTACTCAAAATCTTCAGCCTGGTTGTAGCTACGAGCAGTACGCACCGACATAACAATCTGGTCGTTACGCACTTCACCGCCTGGGCTTTCAATATTCTCACTGCGCAATGCTGAGGTAATGTCTGACGTAGTGACGCCTCTACCCGCCATCTGAGCAGGTTTGAGCTTAACGTACATCACCTTGTACAGACCGCCAGATATATCGACCGAGCTAACGCCTGAGATAAGGCTGAACCTGTCCATAAGTACACGCTCAACATAGTCCGTCAATTGAGTACGGTCCATCTCCGAAGAGCTGAGGTTGATGTATAAAGAAGCCTCACCTGAACCATTGTTCTTGAACACAACAGGATCATCCGCTTCATCAGGCAACGAACGTTGTGCTCGCGCCACTGCATCACGGACATCGCTCACACCAGTATTAAGGTCATAACCAAGATCGAAGGTAATGGTAATTCGCGACATACTGTTACGCGTGGTAGACGATATCTCATCGATACCGCTAATACCTGACAACTGATCCTCGAGCACCGAAGTTATCTGGCTTTCAATAATGGTTGCTGACGCCCCTTCATAACGAGTACTGATCGATACTACCGGGCTTTCGATATCCGGCATCTCACGTACAGCAAGCTTGTTAAATGAGACGATACCAAACACACACAACAATAAACTCAGAACGACCGCAGCAACCGGTCTTTTAACCGAAACATCTGACAGTAACATTAGTGAGTTCCTTGTTGAGGCTGTGATTTCTCTTTAGGACGGCCATCGCTACCCAATTCTGAAACCTGCACGCCATCGCGCATATTGACGATCCCTTGTACGACAATTTTGTCGCCGATCGATAAACCCTGTTCAATCACGACGAGGTTATCGACACGAGCGCCAAGAAATACCTGAGTACGTTTGGCTTTGTTCTGTTCATCAATCACGTAAACGTAGCGTTTGGTACCTGAGTACTCTAGGGCCTGAACTGGAATAATTGGTGCTTCAATCGCAGGGAAGTCCATGTCCGCCGACACTAGCATGCCCGGTTTCAAATCATTTGCGCTGTTAGTGAAGTGAATTCGAACACGCAGGTTAAGTGTTTCCTGATTAATACGAGAGTCAATCGCCACCACTTCACCATCGAATACTTTATCTGGCCAAGCTGCTGTAGTAGCTGTGACTTTCATGCCTTTAGAAAGTTGTGATAAGTAACGCTCCGGAACCTGAAGATCCATTTGCATCACAGATAGGTTATCCAACGTCAGTAAGTCTTCCCCTGCGGTAACCATTTTGCCGCGACTGAAGTCAATAAAGCCGACTGTCCCATCAAACGGGGCTGTGATATGAAGATCTTTAAGGTTCGCATTGGCCGCGTCAAGACGAGCTTGGGCAATCTCTACACTCGCCTTTTGAGCATCAATTTCTGTTTGTGTAATGGCATTGCGCTTTACCAAGCGCTCAAACTCTTTTAGCTTACGCTGTTCATCTTTAAGGTAAGCCTTAGCTTCAGCCACAGATGCGCGCGCCTTATCATCATTCAATTGAATAATTAGCTGGCCTTGCTCTACGACTTGATTGGCTTTGACCGCAATTGTGTCTACTTTACCGGCAACTTCCGGAGAGATTTCTACCGACTGCTCGGCGTCTAACTTGCCAACCAAAACAAGAGATTGAGAAACATGGTGGGTTTGAACAAGTTCAGTAACAACCGTAACTGTCGTAGGGCCCTGTCTCTTTGCATAAGAGGCTGGCGCTGCTGCAAGAATAGACAGAGACAGAAGACTCAAAACAATTTTATTTTTCATGGTTAGATTCTGCATAAATAAACTAGCTGTATTGTATCCGCTTATACCCTTTATGAACGTCAAGTAATGTAAAGAGCGAGAAATATTATGTAAGTAAAGCCGTTGATTGTTTGAGCTTTATGGTCAATTCCTGGCATCTTTGTCGAAAAAGGCATCATTCAATTCAAAAAACTAAGAAAAGGCTTTACAGCTTTTACGAGTTTGCTATGATGCGCTCCGCACTTGAGCAATGTGTTGGGAAAACATTACCAAGTATAAAATACCCTGGAGGGGTTCCCGAGTGGCCAAAGGGATCAGACTGTAAATCTGCTGGCACTGCCTTCGATGGTTCGAATCCGTCCCCCTCCACCATATTTCTTCTTGTGACTATCTTAGTTGATAAGTTGTGAGAAACACTTGATTAACGTGTTGGGAAAACCTTAATTAAGCTATTCCTTAAAAAGAATAGAAAACACCCTGGAGGGGTTCCCGAGTGGCCAAAGGGATCAGACTGTAAATCTGCTGGCACTGCCTTCGATGGTTCGAATCCGTCCCCCTCCACCATATTCTTCTTGTGACTATCTTAGTTGATAAGTTGTGAGAAAACCTTGACTAACGTGTTGGGAAAACCTTAGTTAAGCTATTCCTTAAAAGAATAGAAAATACCCTGGAGGGGTTCCCGAGTGGCCAAAGGGATCAGACTGTAAATCTGCTGGCACTGCCTTCGATGGTTCGAATCCGTCCCCCTCCACCATATTTCTTCTTGTGACTATCTTAATTGATAAGTTGTGAGAAACACTTGATTAACGTGTTGGGAAAACCTTAATTAAGCTATTCCTTAAAAAGAATAGAAAATACCCTGGAGGGGTTCCCGAGTGGCCAAAGGGATCAGACTGTAAATCTGCTGGCACTGCCTTCGATGGTTCGAATCCGTCCCCCTCCACCATATAAAGAAACCAGCTCATTGAGCTGGTTTTTTTTCGCCTCAACATAACTCACTGACATACTATTCCTCTATCTATCTGATGCTAAAACAAAAAAAGCCCCGTCACTGCGGGGCAAGTACCAGAGCGGGTGAGCTCTGGTGAAGCAAACACTATAGGGGGTGTTAGCTTTCTAAAAGAATAATGCGTGTCTCGTATGGTCTAAGTCGCTGTTCTCGACTCACCTGTTGCTCTAAATCAGCATAGTTACCTAATACATATCTGGCTTTGGATACATCAAAGCTCTCCGGCAAGCGACATTGCGTATCTTGACCATAGTAGTTGTTCAGACAGATCAATGTCTGAGCTTGAGATTGACGCTGGTAACCAAACACTGCGTCATGATGTGGATAAAGATCAAGGTAAGTGCCTGTGGTTATTACCTCCAACTCTTTACGCAATTCAATCAGTTTTTGATAGAAGTAAAATACAGAGTTTTCGTCATCTAATGCAGATTTTGCATTCACTTCACGGTAGTTAGCTGCAACTTCGAGCCAAGGTTCACTTTTCGAGAACCCTGCATACGTATCCTCATTCCACTGCATAGGAGTGCGCGAGTTATCGCGAGATTTTTGCGCTAAGATGGCCATCATCTCATCATGTGCGACACCTTGTTGGTTAACCATAATGTCGTACATATTAGTGCTCTCGACATCACGGTATTGCTCTATCCTGGTGTAACCTGGGTTTGTCATACCAAACTCTTCCCCCTGATAGATATAAGGTGTGCCCTGCATCATATGTATTGATGCTCCAAGCATTTTTGCTGACTCGAGGCGATACTCCTGATCATTACCCAAACGGCTAACGACACGAGGCTGATCATGGTTACACCAGAACAGAGCTCCCCACCCTTTGCCATTAAGACCGGTTTGCCAGTGGTTGAAAATCTGCTTGAGCTGAATAAAGTCAAACGGCGCCTTGGTCCACTTCTCACCATTGGGATAATCCGCTTTTAAGTGGTGGAAATTAAACACCATCGACAACTCTTTATTATCAAGCGAAGAGTACTGCTGACAATGGTCAAGGGTAGTCGAAGACATCTCCCCTACAGTGACACTGCCGTACTTTTGGAATACTGCGCTGCTGATTTCTTGGAGGTATTCGTGAACACGCGGACCATCGGTATAGAAGCGTCGTCCATCACCAATATCGTCATTGGGAAAGTCTTGCTGCTTAGAGATCAGGTTAATCACATCCAGACGGAAACCATCTACCCCTTTTTCAGCCCAATAGCTGATGACCTCTTTAACTTCAGCTCGAACCTGAGGGTTTTCCCAGTTAAGGTCTGCTTGCTGTTTAGCAAACAAATGCAGGAAGTATTGACCTGTATCTTCATCCAACTCCCAGGCACTGCCACCGAACTTTGACTGCCAGTTGTTTGGACGTTCTCCGTCGACCGGGTCACGCCAAATGTAGTAATCGCGATACGGGCTGTTCTTGTCGCCTAGCGCAGACTGGAACCAATGATGTTCTGTTGAAGTATGATTAACCACGATATCCATAATAATACGGATACCACGTTGATGCGCTTGTTCAAGCAACTGCTCAAAGTCAGCCATGGTGCCGAAATCTGGATTAATCGCGTAGTAATCTGAAATATCGTAGCCGTTATCTATCATCGGAGATTGGTAGACAGGGGTTAACCAAATAGCGTCAATACCTAACAGTTTGAGATAATCGAGCTTAGAAATAATGCCTTGTATATCACCAGTCCCTTTACTGCCGCTATCACAAAAGCTTTTTGGGTAAATCTGATAGATGGAGGCGGTCTTCCACCAATTTGCATCATTAGCGATTGTTGTCATTTCTAAACTCACTTACCAATAAGAAAAATCTTTGAAAAGAGGAGCGACGAATGCCGCTCCTAAATAATGTCGTTGTATTAAGCGTTTGCAGGCTCTAGCTCGCCTTTGCTCTGTGCGCGCTTGTAGAAGAAAAGAGTCAATGCTGCAGGTAGTGCGATTGCCACCAGCATCGCAATAGCATAGATACCCCAGAATTGTGGTTGAATAGATAAGATGCCCGGCAGACCACCAACACCGATACCATTTGCCATAACCCCAGCACTACCACAGATTGCCGCAGCAACAGCACTACCGATCATTGCGCTTAGCATAGGGAATTTGTACTTAAGGTTAATACCGTACATAGCAGGCTCGGTAACACCTAGATAGGCTGAGATTGCTGCTGGTACAGAGATATCACGCTCGCCATGCTTTTTACTGATGATAATGATACCGACAACAGCTGACGCCTGAGCAATGTTTGATAGAGCAATCAGAGGCCAGATTGGTGTACCACCAAGGTCTTGCATTAGTTGCAGGTCAACAGCGTTAGTGGTGTGGTGAATACCTGTAATAACCAGAGGTGCGTAAAGGAAACCAAACACCATTGAGCCAATCACCGCAAAATCACCTGTCATTGCCGCTTTAGCTGCGAATGCCACACCATCACCCAATACGCGACCAAATGGACCGATTAGAGAGTGCGCCAGAACGACAGAGACAATGATAGAAACAAAGGGTACGACAACCAGATAGAGGTAAGAAGGGACGATTCGCTTCAGATTGGTTTCAATAAACGCCAGTGCTATACCCGCTAACATTGCCGGGATCACCTGCGCCTGATAACCGACTTTTTCAATCGCAAACAAGCCGAAATCCCACACTTCAGGTACCTGTTTACCGATCAAATACGCATTCATTAGCTGTGGTGAAACCAAGGTCACACCCAGAGTAATACCCAGGATTGGCGTTCCACCAAGCTTTTTAACTGTCGACCAACAGACACCAACCGGTAGGAAGAAGAAGATCGCTTCACCAATTAACCATAGGAAGCTATGTACCGTTGCCCAGAACTGGCTGATTTCAGTGAGCGACTGGCCATCAAACATTTTGATGTCGCCGATAACATTACGAAAGCCCAGAATCAGACCACCAGTAATGATCGCAGGAAGCAGTGGTACAAAGATTTCAGCAAGATGGGAAATACCACGTTCGAGGATATTCATATTCTGACGAGCGGCTTGTTTTGCTTCATCCTTCGATGCTTCGCTCTTACCTGATAACTCGATCAGCACTTTATATACTTCATCGACTTCTGTGCCAATGACTACCTGAAACTGACCGGCATTCGTAAAGCACCCTTTGACGAGTGATAACTCTTCCAACGCCTTCTCATCAGCCTTGCTGGTATCATTTAGTACAAAACGAAGGCGAGTCAGACAGTGACTTACACTGGCGATATTATCTCGTCCACCGACTCGTTCAATCAGACGCTCAACTTCTTGTTTCGCTATCTTACTCATATCCATGTCCACCCTAATTGGATTCTCATTCATCTGTTGTCAAAAACTTTGACGTTCAAACTGACTAGGCTTTTCTTATATTTATGGGAATGTTCCCATTCGTGCTTATTATATTGTCAGATCTATCTCAAGAGAAAAATGGGAACAGTCCCATAAATTGAATGAGATCACAGTATAATTTTAAAACACTTTGAAAATAATGGCTTAGATTAACACTGGCTGCTGAGTGATATGGACCTGTGAAATTTCACCATTAACTTGTGAAATCAGAAGGTTAGCAGCCCTTTGCCCTGCCTGAGCATAACCAGGGTCAATACTGAATACTTTAGGGAAAAGGAAAGAGAGTAGTTCATTGCCCCCCACACCGGTGACGATAATGTCTTCGCGATCTAACTCCTGAAGACGTTTGATAACTCCCAAGGCTAAAGTATCACTGGCACAGACAATCGCATCAGTGCGCTCACGCAGCACTTTGTCGACCAGTTGGTAAGCACTTTCATGGTGTAAGTGACCAGTTTGATAGTTGGGCTCAATTTGTTGTTCATGACACCAGTTTAAATAAGCCTCCAGGCGGACTTTACCCGTCGTTTTGTCACTCGGGTCAACGCCAATGAAAGCGATATTACTCACCTTTTGTGAGTTAAGGTGTTCCAAGGCCTGCACTATCACGCCAGTGTTATCGTAGTTAATCGACGATACTACATCGGTATCCATCGCGATCACCACCGAGCGATTGTGCCAACTTGCCAGCTTTGAAATATCAAAATCACTAAAACCAAATACGATAACACCATCGACATTGCGCTTTTTCAGAACGTCGAGATGTTCATTGGTTTTTTCACGGTCAAACTGACTCTCCATGATCACGACATCATAGCCCGCGGCATACAGGGTATTGAGCATGCTCCCCACCGCTTTATTTTCTGAGGGAGAATCAAGACGGGAGATAATCACACCAACCACTTTCTGACTGCCACCACGCATTGCCTGAGCCGATTTAGATGGTACATAACCAGACTCCTGGATCACCTGCTCCACTTTGGCACGAGTTTCCGGCTTAACCTTGGGATCATTGGTTAATACACGAGACACTGTTGACTTACCAACGCCAGACAGTTTTGCGATATCAAGAATGGTTAACTTTTTGCTCATAGATTATAGGGTCTAGTGGTTAAACGTTAAAAGGAGGCTTGCGCCTCCTTAAAGCTATCCTGACAGAGTTATTGGCTGATGCAGTTTTTATACACTACACGCCCTAGCTCAAGACGGGCTTCTTTGCCCTTGGTATAAAGTGTCACAGGATTTAGAGTCTGTGCGGTTCCGTCGTCAAGAATATACTTAGTACCAGAACCTGAAGGAACTTGTACCAGACGGTAATCATGTTCAGGCAACCTTAACAGAGCCAGGGGCTCATTGGGCATAAATGCCACTTTAAAGGTTTTATCTGCACTGCACTGATAAAACGTAAAGTCACCTTGATAGGCACTGTCACGCTCTACTGCATTATATGAACAAGCCGTTAAGCCGAGTCCAATTATGGTCGTGAGTAACAATCGAAATGTCATGATTCCCTCCACACAAGTTCAGCTACGCAGGCAGCCCGAGCGTAATTACTGCGCGAGATATTCCGGCACTTGCTTGATGCTATCTAGCACCACTGTCGCCAGTTGCTGACCTTTTTCCGTTACTGGCTTACCAGTACGGACAAGGATTTTAGTACCGACACCAGCCGCTTCGGCCGCCATCATATCTTCAGCTTTATCACCAACCATCACAGAGTTGGCCATATCAATTTTCAAAAAGTCACGAGCAGAGATAAACATCCCCGGCTTTGGCTTACGACAATCGCAATCTTCTTTATACTTACCCTGACCGTGCTCGGCATGGTGCGGACAGTAATAGATACCATCTAGCTCAACACCATTATCCACGAAGTTCCAATCCATCCATTGAGTCAGGGATAAAAAGCGATCTTCACTGAACATGCCACGCGCAATACCAGACTGGTTGGTCACCAGAACTAGCTGATACCCCATCTCTTTGAGCTTCTTAGTCGCCTCAAAAACGCCATCAATGAACTCAAAATCGTGTTCGTCATGCACATAGCCGTGGTCGACGTTGATTACGCCATCTCGGTCTAGAAAGACTGCAGGTTTTGTCAAAATATGCTTCTCGTTTTTACTTTGATTAATAAGAATTATTGCACGCTTTATTTCTTTCATCACTATCTAATTACTAATCGTTTGGCCAAAAAATACGTTTAGACGTCTAGACGTAAAAATATCTATTGACACAAATCACGCAAAGCCATAGCATCCTCTAGTAAATGAGATGTAGCTCAAAATATTCTTCTGCTGCTCATCCAATCTGATAGTGGGTTTCTCGATGATTGAAATTAATCAAGTAAACAAGGTTTTCTACCAAGGCACTAAGGAAATTCATGCCTTGAGAGAGATTAACCTTCATATTCCTCAGGGAACAATCTTTGGTGTTATTGGCTCATCAGGAGCAGGGAAAAGTACGCTTATTCGTTGTGTAAACATGTTAGAAGCACCAACTACGGGCTCAATCGTGGTTGATGGTGTCGACCTCACTCAGCTGTCTAAATCTGAGCTAAGTGAAGCACGTCGTAACATCGGTATGATCTTCCAGCATTTTAACCTGCTCTCTTCACGCAGCGTGTTTGACAACGTCGCGCTCCCTTTAGAACTGGCCGGTAAAGACAAAGCACATATCACGCAAAAAGTGACTGAGCTGCTTAAATTAGTCGGTCTGGAAGATAAGCATGAAAGCTACCCAGCAAACCTGAGTGGTGGTCAAAAGCAGCGTGTTGCCATTGCTCGCGCACTCGCTTGTGACCCGAAAGTTCTGCTTTGTGACGAAGCGACCAGTGCTCTCGATCCAGCAACAACTCAATCGATTCTTGAGCTGCTGAAAGAGATTAATCGCAAGCTAAGCATCACTATTCTACTGATCACTCATGAGATGGATGTAGTGAAAAGCATCTGTCACCAAGTGGCGATCATTGGTGGCGGCGAACTGGTAGAGAAAGGTACGGTTGGCGAGATCTTCGCTCACCCGAAAACAGAACTTGCTCATCAGTTTATTCGTTCAACGCTGGATCTCTCTATTCCGGAAGATTATCAGGCGCGTCTGCAACAAACGCGCGTTGAAAACAGCTACCCGTTAGTGCGCCTGGAATTTACTGGTGCGACAGTGGACGCCCCTTTAATGAGCCAGATTGCACGTAAGTTTAATATTGATGTCAGCATCTTAAGTTCTGACCTTGATTACGCCGGTGGTGTTAAGTTTGGCATGATGGTCGCGGAACTGTTTGGTAATGAACAAGACGATAATGCTGCCATTGAGTTCCTACGTGAACACAACGTAAAAGTAGAGGTACTGGGTTATGTCCTTTAATGAAATTTCACAGTGGCTGAACTTAAACAGCAACCTGCTGATTGGCGCAACATTAGAGACACTCTACATGGTTGCAGTAGCAGGTATCGTAGGTTTTGCAGTCGGTATCCCACTCGGCGTTATTCTGCACACCAGTAAGAAAGGTGGCTTACTAGAAAACACTAAGCTCAACAGTGTACTAGGCGCTATTGTTAACGTTGGTCGTTCAGTGCCATTTCTTGTATTGATGGTTGCCATTATTCCAGTAACCAAGCTGTTGGTCGGCACCTTTATCGGTACAACGGCAGCGATTGTGCCTCTGACGATTGGTGCGATTCCATTTGTTGCCCGCCTTATCGAAGGTGCTTTACTAGAAGTACCGACAGGTCTGGTTGAAGCCGCGCAATCAATGGGAGCGACACCAATGCAGATTATCTCTAAGGTACTGCTACCTGAAGCAATGCCAACAATCGTCAACTCAGTAACCATCACGCTAGTAACGCTCGTTAGCTACTCGGCGATGGCAGGTACTGTTGGGGGCGGTGGTCTGGGTGACGTTGCAATCCGCTACGGTTTCCACCGCTACGACGTAGTGATCATGGCTGTCACTGTCGTGATGCTCATCGTACTGGTACAAATTATTCAATCTATTGGTGACGCGATTGTCCGTCGTGTAGATCACCGCTAATAACAAATTAAACATTAATCACAGATTTTATTTATAAGGAGATAGTGATGAAATTCAGTCTTAAAGGTATTTTGGCTATCGCTGCAGCAGCGTCTGCACTGGTTCTTTCAGGTTGTGGCGAAAAAGAAGTCGACACTAGCAAGATCAAAGTTGGTGTAATGGCAGGTGCTGAAGCACAGGTTGCTGAAGTAGCAGCAAAAGTGGCTAAAGAGAAATTCGGCCTGGATGTTGAGCTGGTCACTTTCACTGACTACGTAACGCCAAACGCAGCACTGGATGATGGTTCAATCGATATCAACGCATTCCAACACAAGCCATACCTTGATCAACAAGTTACGGATCGCGGTTACAAACTGACTATTGCTGGTAACACTTTCGTTTACCCAATCGCAGGTTACTCTAAGCAAGTAAAATCTGTTGATGAGATCCAAGACGGTGCACGCATCGCAGTACCAAACGATCCAACTAACCTAGGTCGTTCACTGCTTCTTCTTGAGCAACAAGGTCTGCTAAAACTGCGTGAAAACGTTGGTCTACTGGCAACGGTACGCGATATCGTTGAGAACCCGAAAAACATCACTATTGTAGAACTTGATGCCGCTCAGCTACCTCGTTCACTTGATGATGTTGCTCTTTCAGTAATCAACACGACTTACGCAAGTTCAATCGACCTGACTCCACAAAAAGATGGTGTTTTCGTTGAAGATAAAGAGTCTCCATACGTAAACCTGATTGTTGCGCGTGAAGACAACGTACAAGCTGAAAACGTGCAGAACTTTGTTAAGTCTTACCAGACTGAAGAAGTGTACACAGCAGCATCTGACATCTTCAAAGGTGGCGTGGTTAAAGGCTGGTAATCACTCACTAGCGAAAACAAACAACAAGGGCTGACATGATACGTCAGCCCTTTTCTTTTGCAGCTTGTTCCCTCAAGCGTTCAAAATATCCGTCAATGATCGCTTCATAGCGCCCATCTTGCTTCATAACTTGCAGAACCTCGTCAAAACGCCCACGCAGCCAAGTGTGTTCTCTCAATTTAGAAAAAGCGATATAACTGGGTGTCGCCTCAATGGGCGGAGAGAGTATATCGAGCACCTCCTCCATCCCCTCGCTGGCAATAATACTGCGCGCACCAAAATCATTATTAACCCACACATCTGCACGCCCGGTTCTGACCAGATGTGCACACTCATTGGTTTGATTACGCTTAAACACCAACTTAAACCGATTCTCTGCTAACAAAGCATCAATTCGCTTACCGTAACTCACTCGATTTACAACGCAGATCGTCATATCGGACAGGTTATCGGTTAGGAAGTTATCACTACGAATATTGCTATTAACCCTGGCAACCAAACTGATGTTTTGGGTAAACAGTACCTGGTGACTAAAATCGGCAAACTGTTCTCTTTCAGGATTCTTAAATGCTGTAAATATCGCGTCTGCCCGACCAAACTGGACGTTGCTCAGAGCCCTCGCCCATGGCAATACCTGAATCGAAATCGGCACATTTAACTCTTTAAACACCGCCTCAACCAGCTCAACAGCAACACCGGATAACTCCCCTTCTTTGCTAACAATGTAAGGCGGGTAATCAAGAGTAACTAATTGAATCGGAGTTGCACTCCAGCAATAAGAACAGAGTCCAAAAGTCAGCACCAAAAACGCGACACATCGAGTCATAACGGGAGAGGTTAACTACGATTAATTAGGTCAAACGACTCTACACCACAACAAATACCGCTGCTTGATTAACATTCGACCTCCTCACTTGATGCTATAAAAATAAGTAAAGTTCACCGCCCTAGCTTGTCAAATTAAGGCAAGAAAAAAGCCAGAGCAAATGCTCTGGCTTTCAGTTCAGGGTTTTCAACATCAATTAAGGTGTGTAGTAAGTTGCCGCACCAGGACCAACTGGTAGGCCTAATACAAATACCCATACATAGAACAGTAGACTCCAGCCAACAATGAAGCAGATAGAGTAAGGTAGCATGGTCGCAATTAGCGTACCGATACCTAGATTCTTCATGTAACGTGTCGCTACCGCCAGGATAAGACCGAAGTAACTCATCATTGGAGTAATGATGTTTGTGGTTGAGTCACCGATACGGTACGCAGCCTGGATTGTTTCTGGCGCGTAACCTACCAACATGAGCATTGGTACAAAGATAGGTGCTGTTACTGCCCACTGTGCAGAAGCAGAACCGATCATCAGGTTAATAAAGCCACACATCAGGATAAATGCGAAGAACAGCATTGGACCAGTCAGACCAATCTCTTGCAGGAAGCTTGCACCAGCAACCGCAAATACCTGACCGAAGTTAGTCCACTTGAAGAATGCAACGAATTGAGCCGCAAAGAACACCAGTACAATGTACATGCCCATTGAAGACATAGACTTCGCCATCGCATCAATCACGTCGCGGTCTGTCTTCATTGAACCGGTAACTTTACCGTAAACAAAGCCAGGGATTGCAAAGAACACAAAGATAAACGCAACAATACTCTTCAGGAATGGAGAGCCTGCCACAGTACCTGTCGCAGAGCGTAGCACGCCATCTTCAGGAACGATTGTCCAAGCTAGCAAAGCTGACACTGCTAGTACCGCAAGACCAGCCAGTTTAAGACCCTTCTTCTCGATAGCAGTTAGTTTGCCCATAGTGTCTTGAGACAGGTCTTCAGAAGACTCTTCTTCGTTGTATTTGCCCAGTTTAGGCTCAACGATTTTCTCAGTAACAAAAGCACCGGTAATCGCAATGAAGAAAGTCGATACAAACATGAAGTACCAGTTAACTTCTGGACCAACAGTGTATGAAGGATCAATCATTTGCGCAGCTGTTTCTGTGATACCAGAAAGCAGTGGATCAACAGTACCGATTAGAAGGTTGGCAGAGTAACCACCAGATACACCAGCAAACGCTGCTGCAAGACCTGCAAGAGGGTGACGTCCCAAAGAGTGGAATAGCATTGCTGCTAATGGGATAAGTACGACGTAACCAAGCTCGGATGCAGTGTTAGAAATGATACCTGCAAAAACAACCGTTACAGTAACCATGCGTTTAGACGCACCCATAACCATACCGCGCATTGCTGCAGATAGTAGGCCTGAATGCTCAGCGATCGCAACACCTAACATAGCGACCAGTACAGTACCTAGTGGGGCAAAGCCGACGAAGTTCTTAACCAGGTTAGTAACGATCAGTTGTAGACCTTCAGCATTGAGTAGGCTGACAACATGGATCATGCCATCTGCTGAACGACCTTTCGCGCCTTCAGGGCGAGGATCCATAACAGATACTTCAAAGTAACCAGCAATACCGGAAGTGACCAGGATTGCTAAACAGAAGATGGCGAAAAGAGTGATTGGGTGGGGTAAAAGGTTCCCCAAATATTCAACAGTATCAAGAAAGCGCGTGAACAACGGCTTTTTGGGCGAGTTTTGTTTAATCGAAGCAGATGAACTCATCTGTTCCCTCCTTGTAGTTATTCCTGTGCAAATGTGACAAAAATGTTCCAAATGCCGGGCAAGGTTACTCGACAATATACTCAATTAGAAATTCAAAATGTTACAAACTGTGTAATAAACCATATAAATTAACTTCATTTGAACAAATAATTAGCAAATTGAACCAATTTTGAACTAGAAATTAGAATTATAATTTGCAACCAGACATTCAGGCCAGTTATATGACAAAGCTAAGCTTTTGATTCAAGAGAGATGAAAAGAGAGCTATTAAGAGGAAAGAGGCTAAATATTTTCCTCGCTTAATAGCTCAGCTATTTAAAGGTGGGGTTACTGTCGGAGGCTGTTTTTCTAACCGATATTCAACAATGCGATAACTATTTCTGAACCGCTTTAAATCTTGGGTTAGTTTTACAAATCACGTAAAGCCTTCCTCTGCGTTTGACGATCTGACAATCAGGATGTCGACTTTTAGCACTTTTTAATGATTTAACCACTTTCATCTATTTATCCCCTTTTTCAAACTGACTGAAACGACGTCTGAAGTTAGCCACTCGGCCCTCTTTCTGAATAACTCGTTGTTTACCTGTATAGAAAGGGTGAGATTTTGATGAAACCTCAACGGTGAAATAGGGATAAGTTTTACCATCGCTCCATTCGATAGTGCGATTAGTTTGTAAGGTTGAACCGATCAAAAAGTACTCATCGACACTGGTATCGTGAAAAACAACAGTTCGATATTCAGGGTGGATATTAGCTTGCATATTAAACTTGCCTTAACTGTTATGTTATAACGTATTAATTAATAATCATTCTCAACAATGTTTGCAAGCTTTTTTTGTGTTACTTTTGCTGAATCAGTAGTCCCCGAGTGAAAAGACCATGTATTCCGTAGAGCCGATCGGTTTTATTGAAAGCCCATATAAAGAGAAATTCGCTGTCCCACGCCAACCACGTTTAGTGCCTGCAGCACGCTCTCGCGTTAGGTTGACCGGAGAAGCAAATAGTCCAGAAGCGCTGAGAGGCATCGAGCAGTTCTCTCACATTTGGCTGTTGTTTTTGTTTGACCAGAATTTACAGGCGGGATGGAAGCCAACCGTTCGTCCACCTCGACTTGGCGGCAATGAACGCATTGGTGTATTTGCTTCACGGTCGACCTTTAGACCAAATGGCATCGGCATGTCGGCAGTAGAAGTCAAAGGGGTGACGAAGCTTGGGGATCAGATCTATTTGGATCTTGGTAATGTCGACTTAGTTGATGGCACCCCGGTTATCGATATCAAACCTTACATTCCCTACTCCGATGCTGTCGCTGAGGCAAGTGCGGGCTATGCCGAAGGTGAGCCTGATACCTCTCCAGTCAACTTCTCTGCAGCAGCATTAACTAAGTTGCAGCAGCGCCCTGACAGTGAGTATCTCAAAACAGTGATCGAGCAAGTGTTAGCGCAAGACCCTCGCCCGGCTTACAAGAAAAACAAGCCTGATAACAAGGAATATGCGGTAAATTTGTTCGATCTGAACGTCAAGTTCACGGTAACGGATAACTTAATAACAGTTACTGCGATTGAAAGCTTTTGACAAAGGCAATTGGCTGATATTATAAGCGGCTAACAATTTTCCCCTCAGTGGGACCTCTATACTCCTGTCCATTCCGGCTTGAGTATCTAACTTTAATAAACGGATAAGTTAAATGCGTACCAGTAATTATCTTCTTTCTACTCTGAAGGAGACTCCAAACGACGCAGAAGTAGTGAGCCACCAGCTCATGCTACGTGCAGGTATGATCCGTAAGCTGGCTTCAGGTCTATACACCTGGCTACCTACTGGTCTACGTGTACTGCGTAAAGTCGAAAACATCGTTCGTCAAGAGATCGACAATGCAGGCGCTGTCGAAACATTGATGCCCGTTGTTCAGCCGTTTGAACTATGGGAAGAGACAGGTCGTTCTGAGAAGATGGGTCCTGAGCTACTTCGCTTTACTGACCGTCACACTCGTCCGTTTGTTCTTAGCCCAACAGCTGAAGAAGTGATCACTAGCCTTGTGCGTAACGAAGTGAGCTCTTACAAACAGCTTCCGCTAAACCTGTACCAAATCCAGACTAAATTCCGTGACGAACGTCGCCCACGTTTCGGCGTAATGCGTGCACGTGAATTCTGCATGATGGATGCATACAGCTTCGATATCGACAAAGCTGGTCTGGAGAAATCTTACCAGGCGATGCACGATGCTTACTGTAAAGCATTCGACCGTATGGGTCTTGAGTACCGTCCAGTACTTGCTGACTCTGGCGCTATCGGTGGTAGCGGTTCTCAAGAGTTCCACGTACTCGCTGAAAGCGGCGAAGACCTGATCGCATTCTCTACTGAGTCTGATTACGCAGCGAACATCGAAAAAGCAGAAGCAGCAGCTCCTGCTGGCGATCGCGCAGAACCGACTCAAGAGATGACTCTTGTTGATACGCCAAACGCGAAAACTATCGCTGAGCTAGTCGAGCAGTTTGATCTACCGATTGAGAAAACCGTTAAGACTCTATTCGTTAAAGCATCTGATGAAGTAGACGCGGACATCATTGCGCTAATCATCCGTGGCGATCACGAACTAAACGAAGTGAAAGCAGAAAACCTTCCTCAAGTAGCGGCTCCTCTAGAGATGGCTACAGAAGAAGAGATTCGTGCGCTTATCGGTGCAGGCCCTGGTTCTCTTGGCCCTGTTGGTCTAGAACTTCCATTCATCGTAGACCGCACTGTGGCTGTAATGAGCGACTTTGGCGCAGGTGCTAACGTTGATGACAAGCACTACTTCGGCATCAACTGGGGTCGTGACGTTGAGCTAGGCCAAATTGAAGATCTGCGTAACGTAGTAGAAGGTGACCCAAGCCCATGTGGTAAAGGTACCCTAATGCTTAAGCGTGGTATCGAAGTAGGTCACATCTTCCAGCTAGGTAACACTTACTCTGAAGCTATGAACTGTGGTGTTCTTGGTCCAGATGGTAAGAACGTAATCCTGGAGATGGGTTGTTACGGTATCGGTGTATCACGTGTTGTTGCTTCTGCAATCGAACAGAACCACGACAAATACGGCATCATCTGGCCAGACGCACTAGCGCCGTTCCAGGTAGCGATCGTACCAATGAACATGCACAAATCTGAAGAAGTTAAGGAAGCTGCTGAGAAGCTGTACGCCGAACTGACTGCTATGGGTATCGAAGTACTGTTCGACGACCGTAAAGAGCGCCCAGGTGTAATGTTCTCAGATATGGAGCTTATCGGCGTTCCTCACACTATCGTGATTGGTGATCGTTCTATGAAAGAAGGTAACTTCGAGTACAAGAACCGCCGTTCAGGTGAGAAGACTGCAGTTGCGATGGCTGACATCGTTGAGCACGTTAAAGCGCAACTAGCTTAAGTAAACGCTTAAAAATAAAAAAGGCCGATGGAGACATCGGCCTTTTTTTTGAGAGTCGAGAGTCGAGAGTCGAGAGTCGGAATAATTATGTCTTTTTAAGGACAAGTCCAGTCAACACCTTTGTACTAAAGGTTCTTTCACCGCTCAACCAGCCCCAACCTCTCGCAGGACGAAGTCCGGTCTTGTATTCCTACTCCAACGGCTCCGTCGGTGCCTGACTTGCGACCTTTTTCGGCGCAAATGCCACGTCGGTCAACTCGTCAGCATTCCCGTCAATAAGCTCACCAAAGTGGAAAATACCAAACTCACCCGGTTTCATTCGATGCCACTCTTCATTGTCAGTCAGTGGCTGAGTCGCAATCACTGAGACAATATCGTTAGGCGTAGTCTCTTCCTGAAAGTTAATCTCTACATCTTCATCGATCAGTGATGCTTTACCAAATGGAGCCCGACGGGTAATCCAGTAAAGGTGGTTCGTGCAGTAAGTCATCACGTACTCGCCGTCAGACAGCAGCATATTAAATACACCTTTATCTTTAAGCTGCTCGCAACACTCTGCAATAAAGCGGAATACACCCACCATATCTTGTGGAGGCTCTGGGTATCTGTCTTCCATCTGCTTAAGCAACCAACAGAATGACAACTCACTGTCTGTCTGCCCCACAGGGCGGTGACGACCTGAATTTAAATCCTGATAATCACTCAATTGCCCGTTGTGAGCGAACGTCCAGTAACGCCCCCATAACTCACGGGTAAACGGATGAGTATTCTCCAGATTAACTGCGCCACGATTAGCTTGCCTGATATGGCTGATTACTGCGCAGCTTTTAATAGGATAATTCTGAACAAGCTCTGCGATCTTTGAATCACAGCTTGGGTTTGGATCTTTGAAGTTACGAAAGCCTTTGCCTTCATAAAAAGTAATTCCCCAACCATCACGGTGCGGACCGGTATTGCCACCACGTTGCATGAGCCCGGTAAAACTAAAACAGATATCGGTTGGCACATTGGCGCTCATTCCGAGCAGTTCACACATGGTTTAAGAAACTCCCTTATACAACAACAGTATTAGCGCCAGGCACTAATACTGTTTAAACCTATTGGAAAAAGATTACTTTTCCATTTCCTTTTCAATTAACTGAATCACGATGTGGATGATCTTGATATGGATCTCCTGAATACGGTCAGCGTAGCCAAAGTGTGGAACACGAATTTCAATATCCGCTAGTCCAGCCATTTTGCCGCCATCTTTACCTGTCAAAGCAATTGTTTTCATACCTTTGGCTTGAGCTGCTTCAATCGCTTTAAGGATGTTGCCAGAGTTACCTGAAGTTGAAAGGCCGAATAGAACGTCGCCTTTTGAACCTACAGCTTCTACGTAACGAGAGAATACGTACTCGTAGCCAAAGTCATTACTTACACAAGATAAGTGGCTTGGGTCAGAGATCGCGATACCTGGTAAACCAGGGCGGTTTTCACGGTAACGACCAGTTAGCTCTTCAGCAAAGTGCATTGAGTCACAGTGTGAACCACCATTACCACATGACAGTACTTTACCGCCTTGCTTAAATGAATCCGCAATCATTTTCGCTGCAGCTTCAATTTGAGCAATATTATTGTCGTCGCTCAAGAACTTGTTTAGAACATCAGCAGCTTCAGTAAGTTCGCTTTTAATCAGGTCCTGGTACATAGGTTTTTCTCTAATTTTTGTAATAGATAGTTCTGTGAACAATACAGAAATGGTTATCTACAGAGTTTACTCAAACAATTCTCACTGTCGATAGCTTGCCGATAACATTTGCCGCTTTCTTGCCATTCTTCGCTCACAATTTCCGCACAGCCCGCCATTTTTAGACCTTTGACTCTACTTAGATCACTTTTTGAGCAAATAGAGGTTTTACATTTTATTAATATTTTGATTACACTTAACTGGTTAGACCTCTTACTAGTCATCGGCGAATAACCAACAATAAATCGCCGCAAAAGGAATATACATATGGACATCTTGCTCTCTATCCTTGGCTTTACCACAGTACTGGCTGTCTGCCTCTATCATCGTAGCTCGCTGCTAGTTTCAATTGCTGCGCTGACAGTGACTATGGTTGTGCTCTCTATCTTCGGTTCAGCGGGTTCACTCAGCTGGATACTGTTTATCGCTGCAATCGCGACATTAGCGGTTCCTTCAGTCCGTCAATCTCTTATCAGCAAAAAAGCGTTATCGCTGTTTAAAAAGGTGCTGCCTGCAATGTCTCAGACCGAGAAAGAAGCACTGGATGCAGGTACGGTTTGGTGGGAAGCGGAGCTGTTTAAAGGCAAGCCAAACTGGAACAAACTTCATGATATTAAGACGCCTGAGCTCAGCGCTGAAGAACAGGCGTTCCTTGATGGTCCAGTCAACGAAGTGTGTGCCATGGTTAGCGATTATCAGGTCACTCATGAACTGGCAGATTTACCACCTGAAGTGTGGCAGTACCTGAAAGACAATAAGTTCTTTGCCATGATCATCAAGAAAAAATATGGTGGCCTTGAGTTTTCTGCTTACGCACAATCCCTGGTTCTTCAGAAACTAACCGGTGTTTCTGGCGTTCTCTCTTCGACAGTCGGTGTACCGAACTCTTTAGGTCCGGGTGAACTGCTACAGCACTACGGCACAACCGATCAAAAAGATTACTACTTACCACGCCTTGCAGAAGGCAAAGAGATCCCATGTTTCGCACTGACTAGCCCTGAGGCTGGTTCTGACGCTGGCTCAATCCCTGATTTTGGTGTGGTTTGCAAAGGCGAATGGCAAGGCAAAGAAGTGTTAGGTATGCGCCTGACATGGAACAAGCGCTACATTACTCTGGCTCCTGTTGCGACAGTACTTGGTCTGGCGTTTAAACTGCGTGACCCTGATGGTCTGCTTGGTGATCAACAAGATATTGGTATCACCTGTGCGCTTATCCCGACAGATCTTGACGGGGTAGAGATTGGTAACCGTCATTTCCCACTCAATGTTCCTTTCCAGAATGGTCCGACACGCGGTCAGGATCTGTTTGTTCCACTTGATTTCATCATCGGTGGTCCGAAAATGGCAGGTCAGGGCTGGCGCATGCTAGTTGAATGTCTGTCAGTAGGTCGTGGAATTACGCTGCCTTCTAACTCAACGGGTGGCATTAAAACTGCCGCGCTTGCGACTGGTGCTTACGCTCGTATTCGTCGTCAGTTCAAACAGCCTATCGGTCATATGGAAGGCGTCGAAGAGCCATTAGCGCGCCTGGGTGGTAATGCATACGTCATGGATGCAGCGAGTAATCTGACAGTCGCTGGTATTGATCTTGGTGAGAAGCCTTCGGTTATCTCTGCCATCGTTAAGTACCACTGTACTCACCGTGGTCAGCAGAGCATTATCGACGCAATGGACATCGTCGGTGGTAAAGGTATCTGTATGGGTCCTTCGAACTTCCTTGCTCGTGGTTATCAGGGAGCGCCAATAGCGGTAACTGTAGAAGGTGCAAACATTCTGACTCGTTCAATGATCATCTTTGGTCAGGGTGCAATTCGTTGTCATCCATATGTTCTTGAAGAGATGAACGCTGCTTACTCTGACGCTTCAGACGCACTGGACAAGTTTGATTCTGCTCTGGCTGGTCACGTCAGCTTTACGATGAGTAATCTGGTTCGTAGCTTCTGGTTAGGTCTGACAGATGGTCGTTTCTCTGCAACTCCGGTTAAAGACTCAACCGCGCGTTACTACCAACAACTCAACCGTTACAGTGCTAACATCGCATTACTATCCGATATTTCAATGGCGGTACTTGGCGGTTCTCTGAAACGTAAAGAACGTCTGTCTGCTCGTCTGGGTGACATCCTTAGTCAGCTTTACCTGAGCTCTGCAACATTAAAACGTTATGAAAGTGATGGTCGTATTGCCGATGATCTACCGCTGGTTCACTGGGGTCTGCAAGATAGCCTCAAACAGACTGAAGTAGCGATTGATGAGTTCTTAGCAAACTTCCCGAACAAGTTTATCGGTAAAGCGCTTCGTCTGCTTATCATGCCATTTGGTCGCGTACGCAAAGCACCAAATGACAAGCTGGATAGCAAAGTCGCGCAAATTCTGCAGACACCAAGCGAAACTCGTTCACGCATTGGTCGTAACCAATACTTCGTAGCGAGTGAAAACAACGCGGTTGGTCGTATTGAGCAAGCGCTAGAAATTATTCTCGAAGCAGAACCTCTATTCGACAAGATCTGTAAACAACTTGGTCAACGTCGTCCGTTCCTTCGCCTCGATGAAGTGGCTAAACTAGGTCTGGAGAAAGGCATCATTGATAACGATGAAGCGCAGCTGCTAACAGAAGCTGAGCAGCACCGTCTATACGTGATTAATGTCGATGACTTCAGCCCTGAGGAACTGGCTGCAAAGCCAATGCCACAACTTTCTCCACAGATGGATGAAGTGGCGTAACTTATCTCATAAATAGCAAAAGGGCTGCCGAGGCAGCCCTTTTTATTTCTCTCTAAGCGGCAAGTTTTGCCACCAGCTGCTAACTTGCTGTTACTTCTTCGGCATATCCAATTGCATCTCTGGCAGAGCTTGTCTGCTCGCTTTTAGTTTGCGCATTACAAACCAGACAGCAAGACCCAAAATCAAGACCACTACGTTACCGACACCTATCAAAATCATAGTGCGGGTTCGTTTCGCTTCACGCATTTCCTGTAACTGGATCTCTTCCATAAGCTTTTGCTGCTTGAGACGCTCTTCTTCCTGTAAGCGGCGGGTTTCAGCAATATCGACCTCATCCACAACGCTATATGTGTGAACACTCACAGGAAAGATTAGCGGACGCTCTGAGCCCATTTCAGTCGCAAACGCCTTACCATGCCATTCATAAAGACCAAGGTCTGCACTGTATGGAATTTCAAGTGTTAGCTTATTGCTCTCTTTGTCCGCACTGCCCTGCACTGTAGTCACTGCTTTGTTGGGAGCCGTATGTTCAATATGACCAGCAATGGAGCCTGGCTGAATCATTCCCTGCTCACCAGCAAAAACAATTTTGTTAGGGCTCATCTCATCACGAGACTGTATAAAGGTGGCCTGCAGAGGTGACGGATAGACCAGAACTTCTTGTTCCTGAGCGCGAAGGAAAACACCATTACCGGAAGTTATCCTGACGCGGTACTTACCCGGTTCACTGGTGATAGGCAGAGCAACTGTGAAGATCCCATCACCGGCAACTTCATCGAGACCTTTGCCATCATCAGCGAACTCGCCAATCACTTCAGGCAGCGGGCGCGCTTCCTTAATTAAGTCTTCTTCGTTTTCAACATACTTAGTGAAAGTGACTTTTAGCTTAACGCGGTCGAGAAAGTCCCTGAGTACCAGTGGCTGATCATCTGACGTCAGGCGAGCATTAAATTTAAGCGATTCACCATTATAAAGTCGGTTAGGCAGAGTATCTGTTGATAATTCCAGATGAGAAATGAGTTTGATTTTGTTCTTAGGCGTCACTTTACCGATCGCCTGCCAAGGACCAGGCATCGGGTTGTCGATAGAGACAATGTCCATCGAAGACTCTTGATACCAGCGGACGTTATCCGGACTACGCCAAGCATAATATTTTTTGCCATCCGGTCTGACTAACACAACGGGTTGAGAACTTTGAGCCCGATAGATAACAAAAGTGATCTGTTTGATCGAAGGGTCAACCCTAAAACGGTTGTCCAACAGCGACATTGAGGATCCTTCGGCTGTATAGCCTAACGAACTAAACAAAAAACCTAAAATGGCAATCCAGAACCTCAACATCCTTTCTCCTACTGACGCCAGAGACAGCTACCGCTCTTCTCTACTATGTCTAATCTACTTTGGTGGGCTTCTAATTCATCGGCTGTTGCACGCAAAACCTTTAGCGATTTTCGCCCACTTGCCACACGTTTTATCGCTTCGCCCCCATCTTCACTGGAGTTACCAGCATTAAACTGCAACGAAGTCTGGCCACCTGTCATTAACAGGTAGACATCAGCCAGGATCTCAGCATCGAGCAATGCCCCGTGGAGAGTACGGTGAGAGTTATCTATTCCGTAACGGTCACAGAGAATATCAAGGTTGTTTCGCTTGCCCGGGAAGATTTTCTTCGCCATGGCCAGCGTATCAGTCACTTTACAGTAGTCGACGGTTTTACCGATGCTTGGGTCAAGCATGCCAAACTCGTGATCCATAAAGCCGACGTCGAAGGGTGCGTTGTGTGCTACCAGCTCAGCGCCTTTGATGAACTCGAGGAACTCAGCATGCACATCACGATAGTCAGGTTTGTCGACCAGAAACTCATCAGTAATACCGTGAACTTCTACCGCATCAGGCTGAATCTCACGATCTGGCTTGATGTAAACGTGGAAATGACGCCCGGTTAGTTTACGGTTGATGATCTCTACAGCACCGATTTCAATGATTCGGTGGTCTTGGTAGTGAGGTCCGCCCTCACGGTTCATACCTGTGGTTTCGGTATCGAGAACCACAATACGATGTTGATTAGAATTGTTGCTGGTATTCATAACAATATGTGTGTCAGACTATGCCAATAATGTGCTTAACCCAATAGTATCAAATCATGACGAAACAGGTGGAAATTTTCACTGATGGTTCTTGTTTAGGTAATCCAGGTCCTGGTGGTTACGGCGTTGTTCTGCGCTATAAACAGACTGAGAAAACGCTCGCTAAAGGCTACACACTCACCACCAACAACCGTATGGAAATGCTGGCAACCATCGTTGCTCTTAAAGCGTTAAAAGAGCCATGTGACGTTATTCTGACCACAGATAGCCAGTACGTGCGTCAGGGTATTACCCAGTGGATTCACAACTGGAAAAAGCGTGGCTGGAAAACAGCGGATAAAAAACCTGTTAAAAACGCCGATCTCTGGCAAGCACTTGATGCGGAAACACAACGCCACCAAGTCGACTGGCGCTGGGTTAAGGGCCACGCAGGACACCGAGAAAACGAAATGTGTGATGAACTCGCACGCGCCGCCGCAGAAAACCCGACCGAAGAAGATACCGGGTATATTCCTAGCTAATTGGAACTGCTGCGCCGATTCGAAACCTTGTAATTGACGCCCAATGGCGTCAATTTTCGTTTTAGTTTCCAGTGAGGCTTGATCGGCTTCAGCGGATAAGTTCGTTTTCTCGCCACAATAAAGTAGAGACTGCCTACTGGCGAAGCCCAATCACCCAAACTGTTCTCTAGCCAAGTCCACATGGTGCGATATTTTTGCATCGGAAACAGCGCATAGCTGTCACACTCCAAAACCTGATAGTTGAGCAGCCCCAACCAGTCTTTGACTCGGTTAGGCGTAAACATCCTGCCACTCCAGGGAAGGTTATTTCGTCGCCAGGGCATTAAGCTCGCCAAGCCAGTGAAGCTGATGGGATTGAAGCCAGTAATGATCAGATATCCATCGTCAATCATTACGCGGTCAACTTCACGTAACATTCGATGAGGGTCATTACAGTAGTCAAGCTGATGAGCCATCAAAACCGCATCAAAGCTTTTCTCTAAAAAGGGCAAATCGTAACCATCTGCAATAACATTGTGCAAAGGGTTCTGGATATCCAGGTGAACTTGATGTTGAATATTACAGTTGAAGCTGGTTAACTCACAGCTCAACCCGCCCAGCTTAAGTAGGTGATATCCGAATAGTTTTGGGCACCATTCGTCAATGCGGGTTTGAATTGAATCACTGACCCACTGGCCATTTTTTAGCTGAGACCATGAATGAGGCTTTTCAAGCTTTTTGCTGCTACGTGCTGGCTTCATATATAACCTGCTTCACTCTTGGTAACTGGAGACACAACCATGTTGAATATCAAAAGCATACCTGCATTTAATGATAATTACATCTGGCTGATTCAAAATAGCGATCGTCGTTGTGCTGTCGTTGATCCGGGTGATGCGGCTCCGGTGCTCGCGTATTTGAACGAACACAATCTGAGTTTAGAGGCGATTCTGATCACTCACCACCATAATGACCATATTGGTGGTGTACCAGAACTGGTAAGACAGTTCCCGCAGGTAGATGTGGTAGGCCCGGCAAATGAACCTGTACCCACTCTCACGCACGCTGTTGAAGCCGGTGATCAGATTGAACTGTTTGATGAAGTCTTCTTTGTTTTGGGTTTAGAGGGGCATACCAGTGGACATATTGGCTATGTCGGTGATGGTAAGCTGTTCTGTGGTGATGTCCTGTTCTCAGCAGGCTGTGGTCGCGTGTTCGAAGGCACTATGGAACAAATGTACACCTCGCTCAGCAAACTGGCCGCTCTGCCAGAAGAGACAGAGGTTTACTGCGCTCATGAATATACCACCAGCAATGTCGCTTTTGCGTTAGCGGTTGAGCCAGATAACAGCCAACTACAACAATATCGCGACGAAGTTAACCGTCTTAGAGCTCAGAACCAACCTACTCTGCCAACCACAATTCGTCGTGAGAAATGGATTAACCCATTCCTCCGTACTGACCAGCCAAGTGTCATCCGTTCAGTGGCGAATCGAACGTCACAAACTGATCCATTAGCGATTTTTACTGCATTACGTGAGTGGAAGAACGAATTTTAACGATTTGCTGCTTGTCACCCACTGAGGGAGGCAAGTATTATCAGCAGCCAAATAGAAAAAGGGCTGTGCAATGCGAGTTAAACACAGCTGGGTATTAGCGTTACTTTTGACAGGTTGTCAGCTTACCCAGCCGACCGATTCTGGAGAAGCCGTTGCTCCGGAAACAAACAATCCAACCACTAAACAGACTGAGCCAGTTGCTCAGCCGGAAAAGCCGGTAGTCAAAGTAGAGCCTGTGGTCACACCGCAAACTCAACAAGATGTCTGGCAGCGTATCGCTATGCAGCTCGATATGCCGATCCCAGACCATCAATTGGTCGACTATTACCGCACCTGGTATCTAAAACACCCGAATCATCTCAAAACCGTATCAAAGCGTGCTGAACCTTTCCTATATCTGATCACAGATAAAATTGAGCAACGTGGCCTGCCACTAGAGCTAGCACTCCTGCCAGTCGTCGAAAGTTCGTTTGACGCATTCGCCTACTCTCATGGTAGTGCCGCCGGTTTATGGCAATTCGTGCCTGGCACCGGTGAGATGTACGGTCTGAAGCAAAACTTCTGGTACGACGGTCGTCGCGATGTTCCTGCAGCAACTGATGCAGCACTTGATTACCTCACTTACCTTAACAAACGCTTCGATGGTGACTGGACGCACGCAATCGCCGCGTACAACAGCGGTGGTGGTCGTGTTTCAAGCGCAATCCGCAAGAACAAAAAACTGGGTAAGCCGATTGATTTCTTCTCGCTAGACTTACCAAAAGAGACCAGTGGTTATGTGCCAAAACTTCTAGCTCTGGCGGACATTGTCGCCAACCAGGAAAAGTACGGTCTCGACATTCCTTCAATCAGCAACCAACAGGTTGTCGAACTGGTGAATCCTAAAGAGCAACTCGACCTTGCTATCGCAGCTAATTATGCAGGTATCAGTGTCAAACAGTTGCAAAGCCTGAACCCGGCATACAACCAATGGGCTACGGCACCGGATGGTCCTCACCAATTACTTCTGCCAGTAGAGAATGTCGCTCAGTTTAACAACGCAGCGAGCCAGAACCGTGGCAAAGGTATGAAGGTTGTACGCTACAAGGTCAAATCTGGTGACAGCCTGAGTGTGCTGGCACAGAAATACAACACCACAGCAAGTGTGATTCGCACGGCGAACAATCTCAACGGTAACAACATCCGTGTCGGCCAACATTTGATGATCCCGACCTCTACCCGCGATGACAAAGCCTATGCCCTTAGTGCATCAAACCGCTTAGCAAAAACTCAGGCTAAGACTCGTGGTCAATACAAACTGACTCACACTGTACGCTCTGGTGATAGTCTGTGGTCAATTGCTCGTGCCAACAAAGTCTCGCACCAGTCTCTTGCAAAGTGGAATGGCATGGGACCACGCGACACACTGCGTGTTGGCCAGAAGCTAGTGATTTGGAAAAACAGTTCAGATGGCGCCATCATTCGAACTGTCTTCTATAACGTACGTTCTGGTGACACCATCAGTGGTATTGCCAGCAAGTTTAAAGTTAAGTCCAATGACATCGTCAAATGGAACGACCTCAGCAAACAGAAATACCTCAAACCAGGTCAGAAGCTGAAACTATACGTTGATGTAACTAAGGTAAGTGTATGAACCCGTCAAGTAACCCTTTGATTATGCTAGTCGATATTTTCCGTTCGCCTAGCGCTTGTTTTCTGGCTCTCTACCAACGCGGAGCATGGGGCTGGCAGCCATACATCTTCTTGATTCTCTCTCCATTTCTATTTTGGGGAGCTTACTTTGATATGGTCAACTTTGAGTGGTTAAGAGAAGTTCTTGCCTCTCAATTGGCTGTCACTAATCCAAAACAGCTTGAGTTGCTTGATGCAAATACTCTGATGGCGAGTGAAATCATCAGCGATATTGCAGGCCGCACACTAACCATTCTAATGCTGGCGTTTTGGTTCAATCTGGCGACTAAGCCGAGTCAACATCAACACGGCTTTTGGAAGTGGTTTGCAGCCAGTGCTGTGATTACCTTCCCAGCAATTATTGGTGATCTGGCAAGTTATGTAAGTGTGCTGCTAAAGCACGGCCAGGTGCTAGTGTATGCCGCGGATCTGAATAGTCTTAATGGTTTACTGAAACTGCCACTGACCAATCCTTGGTCTCAGTTTGCCAGCTCATTCCCGCTTCTACTACCATGGTACATTGCTTTAGGCTATGCCGCGGTAGGTACCTGGACTGAGTTTGAACGTGGTCAGGCACTGGCGATTTCAGCGCTACCATGGTTGGCTTACTACCTTATCTGGGCGCTGTACATTGTGATTTTTTAATCACACCCGGTTATAAGTGAAAAGTCACTAAAATTGGATTATGGTCAGAGGCGTCAGAGATTGGCGCCTCTGCTTTTTCTAGCTTCAGACCGCGATAAAAAACATGGTCCAAAGGTAAACCAGTAATAAATTGGGTTCGATTATCACTGGTGTAATTGACCTCTTTCAGTCCCACCGCGCTAAGTGATTCTGACATCACCTTAAGTCGCTGCTCACTCCAACTATTGAAGTCTCCGGCAACAATAACCGGTCCCTGATGCTGACTTAATTCATCAACCAACACCTTCAGTTGACGATGGTATTCCTCGGTGCCATAAGTAAAGTTAACCGCATGGATATTGACCACAGCCAATTGCTGACCGTTGGATAATGGGTAGAGAGCATAGAGTGCTGATTTAGGCAGACGAAGCCAGGGTTCCAGTTCAGTGTAGGCGCAAGCTTTAGATGGTGAATCAAGAGACAAGTTCAATACCCCTGCTGTGGTGTCAAATGCCTTAAACGCATCAACCTGACTGCCGAACCACTGCCCCTTGCTGATCCACTCTTTAAGCTGCGGCGTCATACTGGCTTCCTGCAGTAACACCAACTGCTTGCCCTGCGCATACTGATCTAAGCGGCTGCGCCAGGTATCGCGATTCTGCTTATAAATATTCCACACTAATAGGTTAATTCGATTGTCTTCATCAAGCACTGCCGCTTGCTCGTTGTTATAGCACTGAAGGGAGAGCTGTTCTTCCCCGCTGTTGTATGAGGAGATTTGTGCCTGTTGTGGAAGGCTGAAAACTGTCTGGTAACCGGCAAATACAACGCCAGCAATTAGCAAAGGAAGAGCAAGTAATCGAATTTTTTTCATTTCCACCTATCCAAAAATTAAAAAAGAGCCATGCGGCTCTTTTTTCAAACTGTGTCTTAAATGGCGTCTTCGTCTTCTTCGCCAGTTCGAATTCGAACGATACGCTCTACATCTGTGATAAAGATTTTACCGTCACCGATCTTACCTGTCTGAGCGGTTTCGATAATGGTATCTACACACTGATCTGCCACATCGTCAGTCACGACAATCTCAAGCTTCACCTTAGGTAGAAAGTCAACCATGTACTCTGCGCCACGGTATAGCTCGGTGTGTCCTTTTTGACGACCAAACCCTTTCACTTCTGATACCGTCATGCCGGTAATACCAACTTCTGCCAACGCTTCACGAACGTCATCTAATTTGAACGGCTTAATGATGGCTTCAATCTTTTTCATGTTCATCCCTTAAACTATTGTTACTAGCGCCATTATCCCACGATAGTCAGGTAATAAAAAGCCCGAGCGATTAATGCTCGGGCTGAATTCTCATTGCAGAGTTACTTTAGGCTTGCGTAGTACGCTGCAAGGTTAGCGACATCTGCATCACTGAGTGCAGCAGCCTGCGCTTGCATTACTGCGGCTAAACCACCGTTGCGCTCTTTGTTTTTGTACGCGTTAAGTGATGACACAATGTACTGTTCATTCTGACCTTTAAGGTTTGGATAGCCTGGGATGGTTGCAATACCATCTGCACCATGACATGCAGCACACACTGCTGCTTTCGCTTGTCCTGCTGCTACATCACCAGCAGCCAGTGCCTGACCGCTTAGAAGACCCATTCCAATTACCAATCCAATAGCGATTTTCTTCATTGCTCTTCCTTATAATTCCATATTAGTTGTGCGTTATTATGTATACAATTTTACATAAACAACAATGGCTTGTCCCAGATGAGTTCACAATCCTGACCTGCAAAATGACGATCAATAAATAAATCACCAACCGCGACCACTTGCTGATCACAGATTACTATAGGTGTTCTACGTCTTACCCAGCTTGGAATATCATATTCTTGGAATAATTTTTTCAGCTTCCTGCTATGCCCACGCCCAACTGGATGAGCGGTAAGCCCCTGTGGCTCAAAAATAACCTCTAACTTTCCGTTACTTAACGCCTGTTTAGATAACTGTCCATTGGCTGCACTACGCAAAGATAAGCTGCCGAGTGAGTCGGGTAACTGACAGGTCTGTTCTAACTCGATAGCCTGCTTCCAGTTTGCCAGCGACTGCCACTGTTTAACCAAATAGAGTCGCCCGGCATAACGTCGAACCTGTCCATCAACGATAACCAACTGCGGGTTAGCATCCTGTTGAGCGCAAGCAACTTGAGGCCATATCAGCTTAAGTTGCTCTCGCGATGGCATACGAACATCCTGACCCGCTAACCACATCCGTATTAATCGGCTGCGTACCGTATCGCTATAAGTGGCAAGCTTAAAGATATCCAGACTACCATCACTGCAGTGTACGCTTGTGAATTTATCAGCCAGTAATTCATCCAGTAGCGCCTCTTGTTCTGCACACAACTCCGCAGTGCGCTGCACCGACTGGTAAATCTGCGGCCAACGTTCGATCAATGGCGGAGAGATGGTATGGCGAATAAAGTTTCGGTCAAAGCGTTGGTCAAGGTTGCTCTCATCTTCAACCCAGCTCAGTTGATGTCGCTGTGCATACTCTTCGATCTGCTGACGCGTTGAGGTTAATAAAGGTCTGACAATTAAACTGGAAGCAAATGGCATTGCGTGTGCCATGGCAGATAAGCCTTTTGGCCCGCTACCACGCTTGAGCGCAAGTAAAAATGTCTCGAGTTGATCATCACAGTGCTGGCCGGTAAGCAGTAAATCATCGTCATTGAGGTGACAGGCGATCGCTTGGTATCTGGCCTCTCGGGCACTCTCTTCCAGACTACGTCCTTTACTATCCAACTGCACTCGCTCAATCACTAAAGGGACACCGAGCGAGTCACACCAATGCTGGCACTGCATTGCCCACTGGTCTGCATTGGCACTTAAACCATGATGAACATGAATGGCTAAACACTCCAGCTGTCTGTTGTGACAGTACTCAGCCATCAGCTCAAGCATCACCCTTGAATCCAATCCACCACTCAGCCCAAGCACCAATCTTTTTTGGGCTTGAGAGTAACGTTCAATGACATCAGCAAAGGTGGATTTCAGGCTCATAATCGTAAGCAATCAAAGGAAGAAAACGTTAGTTTATCACCGGAAACAAAAAAGGCTGAACCTAAGTTCAGCCTTTTCGAGTAATCAGTCGCGATTAGCAGTAACCGTAGCTCATCAGACGCTGATAACGACGCTCTAGTAGCGTGTCGTTGTCAAACTGTTCTAGCTCTTCAAGCTGACGAACTAGTGTGTCTTTCATGTTCTGCGCCATTTGTAGGTGATCACGGTGCGCACCACCTAGTGGCTCTTCGATGATTTGATCGATTAGCTCAAGTTCTTTCAGGCGAGGTGCAATCAGACCCATAGCTTCAGCGGCTTGTGGGGCTTTATCAGAATCACGCCATAGGATTGAAGCACAACCTTCTGGAGAGATTACTGAGTAAGTCGAGTACTGAAGCATGTTTACGTAGTCACCAACACCGATAGCTAGTGCACCACCTGAACCGCCTTCACCAACAACGTTACAGATAACCGGCACTTTCAGGCCAGCCATCACTTTCAGGTTAGTCGCGATAGCTTCAGATTGGCCACGCTCTTCAGCACCAACACCTGGGTATGCACCCGCAGTATCGATGAAAGTAATGATAGGCATGTTAAAACGCTCTGCCGTCTGCATCAGACGTAGCGCTTTACGGTAACCTTCCGGCTTTGGCATACCGAAGTTACGTTTTACTTTCTCTTTTGTCTCACGACCTTTTTGATGACCGATGATCATCACTGGACGACCATTCAGACGCGCCATACCACCAACAATCGCTTTATCATCTGCGTAGTGGCGATCGCCAGCAAGTTCATCGAACTCAGTAAATACGTGCTCAATGTAATCAAGCGTGTAAGGACGCTGTGGGTGACGAGCAAGCTGGGCAGTTTCCCAAGCACCAAGATCGCTGAAGGTCTTTTTCTTAAGCTCAAGGCTCTTTTTCTCTAGCTGTTCGATCTCTTTTTCAAGATCAACACCAGACTCACCACCGTGACGTGATACATCACGAAGTGCTTCAATTTTTGCTTCTAGCTCTGCGATTGGCTTTTCAAATTCTAAAAAGTTCAGGCTCATCTATAGATCCTTTATTATTCGGCAACCTTGTGCCGAACTTAGTTAAATTCGAGTTCTACCTGGCCTTTCCCAAGTAGTTGTTTTAAATCATCTAATAATGCGTCACTTGGCGTAACTCGCCATTCTGTACCCAACGTCAAACGCGCTCGCGCATCAGAGCGTTGGTAGTATACATGGACAGGAACGCTCCCCGCCCGATGAGGCTCTAGTATTTGACTAAATCGCTCAAAAAATCGGTCATTTATTTGAGATTCATCGATTGAAACCGATAGGCCTCGTGCATATTTTTCACGAGCGGTCCCGAGATCCATAACCTCGCGCGCGGACATTTTAAGACCACCATTGAAATCATCAAAGCTGACCTGTCCGGAAACAACCAAAATTTTATCTTTTTCTAACAATTCTGCGTATCTATCAAGCGCATCAGAGAACAGCATGACCTCCATTCGGCCACTCCGGTCATCTAATGTCATAAGACCGATTCGCGTACCACGCTTAGTGGTCATCACTCGCGCTGCAATAACCAGACCAGCAATGGTGACACTCTGGTCGCGTCTTGTTGGTGTTGCGTCTTTTAGTCGACAACTGGTGTACTTACCAAGTTCCTTAATGTAGGCATTAATTGGGTGACCAGTTAAATAAAGGCCGAGTGTGTCACGCTCTCCCTCTAACCAGACTTTCTCTGGCCAAGGCTCAACCTTAGTATATTTGTGCTCAACTTCTTCAGGCGCTTCAGTCAGTACCCCAAACAGATCGCTTTGACCAAATGCTTCCGCCTGATGGTGTTGGCTAGCCGCTTTTACAGCATCGGCTAACGATGCCATCATCGCTGCACGGTGTGGTCCTAGGCGGTCAAGAGCCCCAGCATAAATAAGTTTTTCGATAACACGCTTATTGACCTTCTTCAGGTCGATTCGCGCACAGAAGTCAAACAGGTCTTTGAAGTAGCCGCCTTTATTACGCGCTTCAAGAATCGCTTCAATCGGGCCTTCACCAACCCCTTTAATTGCACCAATGCCGTAAACAATCGCACCTGTTTCATCGACATTAAAGCGATACAGGCCTGCGTTAATATCTGGTGGCAGCACTTTCAGCTTCATGCGGAAACACTCATCGACAAGGCCAACGACCTTCTCCGTGTTATCCATATCCGCTGTCATTACCGCAGCCATAAACTCCGCTGGGTAGTGCGTTTTTAACCACAGGGTCTGGTAGGAAACCAGCGCGTAAGCAGCCGAGTGAGATTTGTTAAAGCCGTAACCCGCGAACTTCTCCACCAGGTCGAAGATCTTCATCGCCAGCTCGCCATCTACACCGTTGTTCTCGGCACCCTCTTTGAAGGTACCACGCTGCTTGGCCATCTCTTCTGGCTTCTTCTTACCCATCGCACGACGCAGCATGTCCGCACCACCCAAGGTGTAACCTGCCAGAATCTGAGCGATCTGCATTACCTGTTCCTGATACAGGATGATACCGTAGGTCGGATCGAGGGTCTCTTTAAGAGATTCGTGCTGCCATGTTTCATCCGGGTATGAGATTGCTTCCCGACCATGCTTACGGTCGATAAAGTTATCTACCATCCCTGATTGCAGTGGACCCGGACGGAAAAGGGCTACCAGTGCGATGATATCTTCAAAACAGTCTGGCTGCAGACGTTTGATCAGCTCTTTCATACCACGGGATTCGAGCTGGAATACCGCTGTCGTTTCTGAGTTTTGCAGTAAGTTGAACGATGCCTGATCGTCTAATGGAATCGATTCGATCGCGACTGGCGCTTTACCTTCACGTTCCAGACGCGGGTTAATCAACCCTAGCGCCCAGTCGATGATGGTCAGTGTTCGTAGACCCAAGAAGTCGAACTTAACCAGACCCGCTGTTTCTACGTCGTTCTTATCAAACTGAGTAACAGGGAAATGACCTTCCGCATCGGCATAGATCGGCGCAAAGTCAGTGATGGTGGTTGGAGAAATTACCACGCCACCAGCGTGCTTACCTGCGTTTCGTGTACACCCTTCCAGAATGCGACACATGTCGATCAGTTCTTTAATCTCTTCGTCGTTTTCGTACAACTCAGGTAACGCAGGTTCAGCTTTAAATGCTTTCTCAAGCGTCATACCCGGATCTGGCGGGACCAGCTTAGAGATACGGTCCACAAAGCCAAAGCCATGACCAAGAACACGGCCGACATCGCGGATTACCGCTTTTGCCGCCATAGTACCGAAGGTGATGATCTGAGATACCGCATCGCGACCATACATTTCAGCTACGTGATCAATAACCTGATCACGTTTATCCATACAGAAGTCGACATCGAAGTCGGGCATCGAGACACGTTCAGGGTTGAGGAATCGCTCGAAAAGCAGGTCATACTCAAGTGGATCAAGGTCGGTGATCTTCAAAGCATAAGCAACCAGAGAACCCGCACCAGAACCACGTCCCGGACCAACCGGAATGTCGTTATCTTTAGACCACTGGATGAACTCCATTACGATCAAGAAGTAACCCGGGAAACCCATGTTGTTGATTACTTCCAGTTCGACTTCAAGACGCTCATCGTACTCTGGGCGGCGTTCTTCTCGAACCTTAGGATCGGGGAATAGGAACTCTAGACGCTCTTCCAGTCCCTCTTCTGACTTCATGACCAGAAATTCGGTCTCCTCCATGCCTTCTGTCGGGAACGCAGGCAGGAAGTACTCACCAAGACGAACAGTGACGTTACAACGCTTAGCAATCTCAACACTGTTTTCCAGCGCTTCCGGGATGTCTGAAAACAGTTCACACATCTCCTCTTCGCTACGCAGATATTGCTGAGCACTGTAGTTTTTAGGTCGGCGCGGATCTTCCAGAGTGTAACCATCATGGATTGCAACGCGGATCTCGTGAGCGTCGAACAGTGACTCGTCGAGTATAACCACATCGTTGGTCGCCACGACCGGTAATTCGGCTTGCTCTGCTAACTCCAGAGCAAAGTGGAGGTAACTCTCTTCATCCGCTCGGCCAGTACGAGTCAGCTCAAGGTAAAAACGATCAGGGAAGTGAGTCTGATAAAACTCAACGCAATCAGAAACCACCTTGTGGTTGCCCTTTAATAACGCCTTACCGATTTCACCACTCTTACCACCGGAAAGAAGAATCACACCTTCGGACAGTTCAACTAACCACTCTTTATCAATAACGGGTTGGTGTTGAACATGACCACGCAGATACGCTTTCGAAATAAGCAGTGTCAGGTTCTTATAACCCGTATTGTCAGCCGCCAGAACGGTCAGCTTGGTCAGTTCATCGCCAAACTCCGCAGACTGCATTAAAAAGTCTGCGCCAATGATTGGCTTCACACCACATCCATGCGCGGTGCCGTAAAACTTCACCAGGCCACACAGGTTGGTAAAGTCCGTCAAAGCAACAGCTGGCATGCCCATTTCAGCCACTTTCTTAACCAGTGGCGGTACTTTTGACAAGCCGTCAACCATGGAAAAGTCACTATGAACTCGAAGGTGGATAAACTTTGGGTCTGACATGAATATCGTCCGGAAAGATAACTAAATTTGGTACAGAATTGGGGTATTTTAAGTGAAAAACGTCGACTTATATACCCCTTAACAGGGCTTTCTACTCTAGGCCAAGCGCACGCTTAACTGGCTTAAAGCTCTTACGATGTTGATCAATCACACCGTGTTGCTCGATGGCCTCAAAATGAGCCTTGGTCGGATAACCTTTATGCTTGGCAAAGCCAAACTGCGGATGAAGCTTATCTAGCTCTTCCATCTCTTGGTCACGAACCACTTTAGCAATGATCGAAGCGGCACTGATTTCTGCGACACGTAAGTCACCTTTAACTACGGCTTGAGAATCCATCGGCAGCTCAGGGCAACGGTTACCATCGATAAGCGCCAGATCTGGCTGAACCCCAAGCCCGGCAATTGCGCGCTGCATGGCAACCATGGTCGCTTGCAAAATATTCAACTGATCAATTTCTTCAGGCGAGCAGCGCCCGACTGACCATGCCAGCGCCTTCTCTTTAATCTCAGGTAGTAAAGCGAGACGCTTTTTCTCAGACAATTTTTTCGAATCGTTCAAACCTTCGATCGGGTTGTTTGGATCAAGAATAACAGCGGCTGTCACCACATCACCAACCAGTGGTCCACGTCCTACTTCGTCTACACCTGCAACTAACTGATAGCCTGTAGGATATTCAAACGGCGCAAGTTCTTTCATCTGTTTAGTCATTATCTTTTTCTCTGCCAATCAGTTTAAGTACCGCTTGAGCGGCCTGGTTGTCGGCATCTTTACGAATCCACTGATGCATTTCAGTGAATTTTTCAATCATCTCGTCACCACCATTGTCTATTAGGCGGTTGACTTCGTTAGCAAGATTGTCAGGCGTACACTCTTCTAGCAGATACTCTTTCACCAACTCTTGATCGGCCAGGATGTTAGGCAGTGAAACATACTTGGTTTTCACTAAGCGGCGAGCGATAAACGCGGTAATGGCATTAACACGATAGCCGACTACCATTGGGCGTTTGAGCAGCATACATTCCAGAGCAACCGTCCCTGACGCCAGCATCACAGTGTCTGCCGCTGTAATGACGTTTTTAGCGGTGTCGTTAACCAGTTTAAAGTCGAGTTCTGGTGCAATCTCATGCCATGCCTGTTCAAATTGTTCACGACGCTTTTCGTTAACCAGCGCAACAACAAAGCCTAAATCAGGGTGCTGTTTATGAAGCAACTGACACGCTTTGATAAAAGGCTCTGCGAGCATTTTCAGTTCACTACCACGGCTACCTGGTAAGACTGCTAACCACTGTTTATCTTTCTCCAAGCCAAGCAATTCTCTGGCAGGAGCTTTCTCTGACACCATAGGAACCGCGTCAGCAAGTGTGTGACCAATAAACTCACAAGGTACATTAAATTTATCGTAAAACGCTTTTTCAAATGGTAGGAATGCCAAAACCAGATTGGTTGCCGCTTCAATTTTGAAAATACGTTTTTGGCGCCATGCCCATACTGATGGGCTGACATAATGGACGGTCTTAATCCCAGCCTGCTTTAAATCAAGCTCTAGTCGCAGGTTAAAATCCGGAGCATCAATTCCGACAAACACGTCAGGTGGGTTTTCAGTAAAGAACTTAACCAGCTCAGCTTTGACTTTCAGTAATCGTGGCAGGCGACCGAGAACTTCGACTAAGCCCATCACTGCCAGCTCTTCCATATCAAACAAGGATTGGCAGCCCTGAGCGATCATTTTTGGTCCACCGATACCGACAAACTCAGCATTTGGGTACTGAGCTTTGATCGCACGGATAAAGCCTTCACCGAGCGTATCTCCTGACAATTCGCCGGCGACGATTCCAATTCGTAATGGTTTTTCCATTGCTGAATAACCTATCTGATTGATTGCTATAAAACGCAAAAAAGACCGCAGCCATATGACCACGATCTTTTACAATTCACGCGAACGATGGGTTAGCGAATAACGCCACGCTCAGAAGTTTCCACAAACTCAACAAAGTGTTTGATCGATGGCCAGTCTTTCGCCATCTCTTCAAGAACAACTTTCGCTTCAGCCTGAGTCTTGCCTGCACGGTAAAACTCTTTGTAAGCATTACGTAGTGCACGCAATTCTGCTTTTTCAAAGCCATTACGCTGCAGACCTACAAGGTTCAGACCAAATGGTGTCGCGTGGTTACCTTGAGCAAGAACGTATGGTGGTACATCTTTCACTACCGCCGAACAACCACCAATGTAGCTGTAGGCACCCACTTTACAGAATGGGTGAATCGCAGAAAGAGCCATAACACCCGCGTAATCTTCAACCGTTACGTGGCCGCCCAGAATAGCGTTGTTACCAACGTGTGTATGATTACCAACGATAACATCATGAGCGATGTGCGCATTAACACACAGTAGGTTGTCATTACCAATAACAGTCGTTGCTTTGTCTTGCGTCGTGCCTCGGTGGATCTGTACCGCTTCACGAATGACATTACGATCGCCGATCACAACCGTCGTCGCTTCACCACCATACTTCTTGTCTTGGTTCTCTTCACCAATAACAGCGTGTGGGAAAATGCGATTCTCTTTACCAATTGTGGTGTGACCTTTGATTACAACGTGTGACATCACTTCAGTGCCTTCACCAATTTCAATGTTGCCAGAGATATAGGTGAATGGACCAACAGTAACATTGGCTGCAATCTTAACGTCTCCTTCAATTACTGCTGAAGGATGAATTTGAGCCGTTTCATGAATCATATTAAAACTCTCGACGAGCACATTTTAGCTCTGCAGAACAGACAACTTCACCGTCAACTTTCGCTGTACCTTTGAAGGCAGCAATGCCACGGCGCTCTTTAATAAATTCTACTTCGATCACTAGCTGGTCACCTGGAACAACGGGTTTACGGAATTTTGCGCCATCAACGCTAGCGAAGTAGTAAAGTTCGTTTTCCGAAGGAGCACCAAACGATTTGAATGCTAGCAGACCTGTTGCCTGAGCCATAGCTTCAAGAATAAGTACACCCGGGAATACAGGTAGTTGAGGGAAATGACCTGTAAACTGAGGTTCATTCACTGAAACGTTTTTAATCGCAGTCAGGTATTTCTCTTCTTGAAAGTCGATAACACGATCAATCAGCAAAAATGGGTAGCGATGAGGTAGCAATTCCTGAATTTCAGTGATGTTCATCGTTTTGTTTTCAGTAGTCAAAGTCATATTCCTATGTTGAATGCTAATTTCTATCTGACAGGCATTATAGATGAAAAAGACCCGCAATACGCGAGCCTTTTTGATTTCATCTAGAACTAGGCGTCTTCTTTGTTCTCTAGCTGTTTTTCTACAGCTTTCAGGCGCTTGTTCATCTCATCAATACGATGAACACGAGCCGCAGTCTTACGCCACTCTTTATTTGGTTGTAGCGGAATACCTGAAGAGTACATACCTTTTTCATCAATACCGCGCATCACCATACCCATACCGGTAATGGTTACGCCATCAGCGATTTCGATGTGGCCGTTGATAACGGTGCCACCGCCAATGATACAGTACTTACCAATAGTCGTACTGCCCGCGACAATGGTACCACCAGCCATCGCTGTACCATATCCGATGTGTACGTTGTGAGCGATTTGCAGTTGGTTATCAAGAATAACGTTATCTTCAATAACCGTATCGTCCAGAGCACCGCGATCTATCGTGGTACATGAACCGATCTCAACACGGTTACCAATACGAACGGTGCCTAGCTGTGGAATCTTAACCCACTCGCCTTTTTCGTTCGCATAGCCAAAACCGTCAGAGCCGATAACAGTATTCGCTTGAATCAGACAATCAGTACCAATCTCAACTTTGTGATAAACGCTCACGTTTGACCAAAGTTTCGTGTTAGCACCAATCTTGGCGTTTTTACCAATAAAACAGCCTGCGCCAATGACTGCGTTATCACCAAGCTCAACACCAGATTCAATAACCGCATTCGCACCAACAGACACATTAGTACCTAGTTTGGCATCGCTGGCAATGACAGCAGAAGGCGCGATAGCCTCAGCTGGTTGTGGAGTGGTATCAAGCGCCTGAGCAACCTTTGCAAATGCAACATATGGGTCAGCAACAACCAGAACGTTGCCTACACACTGTTCACGTTGCGCTTCTTTAACCATCACAACTGTTGCCTGGCAGTCTGATAAGTGTTTTGCATACTTAGGATTAGACAGGAAGGTCACATGACCCGCCTGAGCTTTATCCATTGGTGCTACCATAGTGACGGTCGCATTCGCGTCACCATGTAGCTCGCCCCCGGTAATCGTTGCCAATTCGGCTAAAGAAAGTGTCGCCATAATCAATTATTTTAGTTGTTTAATTACTTTTTCTGTTACGTTGAATTCAGGTTTGCCGTACTGCATAGTTTGAATATCAACAATGATGTCGTAGCCTTCTTTTTCAGCCACTTTTTTCACTGCGTCCTGAATAACCATAAACAGTTTTTGCTTCTCTTGCGCTTCACGACGCGCAGAAGCTTGCTCTAGAGCCTGACCTTTGATCTTGTATTTGCTATCAAGCTGGCCAATTTCAATACGAAGCTTTTCAACTTCTTCCTGACCTAGTAGCTCACCATCACGCTGCAGCTTTTCAATCTTAGTCTTAGCCTGCGCTTTGATCGCCTTCAGCTCGTCAGCCTTGTCTTTGAACTCTTCTTGCATCTTCTGCAATACAACTTCACGTTGAGGAAGTGACTGAAATACTTGAGCTGTATTTACGTAGCCGATCTTTTGTGCCGCTTCAGCAGCATTGGCAAAGAAAGAAGACGTCATCACTAGAAGGCTAAGACCAGCCGCTTTAATTGTTTTATTCACTTTTATTTCCTCTATATTAGAAGGTTCTGCCGATGGTGAAAGTGAAGAACTCTTCATCATCACCTTCGTAACTTTCAATTGGTTTAGCAACGGAGAAGACTAAAGGTCCCATTGGAGACATCCATTGCAGTGCCGCACCATAAGATGCACGGTAATTAGTAGGATCTGAGAAGTCACCGTAGTACGGGTCATTAGCGTACTTAGGATCGTAGACAAATTCGGTATCCCACACACTCGCAGCATCAACAAACACACTGGTACGGATTTGACTTCTTACCTCGTCCGAAGCGAACGGGGTCGGTACGATAAGCTCTAAACTCGCCAGTGCCACTGCGTTACCACCTACAGAGTCATCTGTCGCTGATACACAACTGCTGCTGTTACAGGTATCCGGGTTACCACTTGTTGTGTAAACCGCTTTAGGACCTGCACTGTTCGAGCCAAAACCACGTAGGGTTGTAAAGCCACCTGCATAGTAGTTTTCATAGAACGGGAACAGGTTATCGTTGCCGTCTGTTTTGCCGTAACCGTTACCGTAGCCAAGACGACCACGCATCAGAAGCGTAAACTCATGCTTCTTAGTTAATGGTACATACTGTCTGACATCATATTGAAGCTTGAAGTATTGAGCATCAGAGCTTGGTACCGTCGCTTTAGCAAATGCACGTTGATAGTTACCTGCTGTCGGGAAGTAACCACGGTTAAGGTTATTTCGCGTCCAGGCAATGTTCATATCAAAGTCATTGGTAATGATATCGCCGTCAGGCTGACCGATACTCTGAGCAAAGCGCTGCGCCTGATCATAAGTCGGTACATTACCAATCTTGTTGTGAGTGTAGCCAACGCCGATCTCAAAGCGGTTTAGTTCGTCAAATGGGAAACCCCAGGTCAAACTACCACCGTAACTTTCGTTGGTATAGTCAACAATACCCGCTTCAGATGCTTCAAACTCGTTGTAGAAGATCTTGCCGCCGAGGCTGACACCATCAAGGTTCCAGTATGGGTCACGGTAATCTAAACTGATGTTTTTCTGGTAATCGTTCATCATCGCGTTGATACCAACACGGTTACCACTACCAGCAAAGTTATCTTGTTGCAGACCAACCTGGAAGCTCACGCCTGACTCAGTACCATAACCGATACCAAAGTTAACGCTGCCTGAGTTAGCCTCTTTTACGTTGTAAACCAAATCAACCTGATCTTCACTGCCAGGTACACGGACAGTCTGGACATCAACCGTTTCAAAGAAACCTAAACGGTTAAGACGGTTTTTACCGGTCTCAATCGATTTTGAGTTAAGCCAGCTGCCTTCCATTTGGCGCATTTCACGACGCAGTACTTCATCTTTAGTCGCGTTGTTACCAACAAAGCGAATATCACGAACATAGATACGGTTGCCCGCTTCTACATTTACAACCAGTGATACAGACTGATTCTCGTCGTCGAACTCAGGCACAGTACGTACTTGTGGGTACGCGTATCCAGCTTCACCAAGCAGGCGTTTTACGCCCTCTTCTAATCCGGTTACTGCAGAGCCGTTGTACGTTTCACCCGGTTCAAAAGTGACTAACTTCTCGAACTCATCCTCTTTACCCAGTAGTTCACCGCGGAACTTCACGTCTTTAACGGTATAAGGTAAGCCTTCGTTAAGACCGAGTGTGATGTAAACACCCTTCTTATCAGGAGAGATAGCGACTTGAGTCGAGTCAATTTGGAATTTCAGATAACCGCGGTCAAGGTAGTAAGACTTCAGTGCTTCAATATCACCAGCCAGTACCTGTTTCTGGTACTTGTCGTCAGACAGGAAGTTCCACCAGGCCACATCAACATTCAGCTCAAAACGGCTTAACAGCTCTTCGTCGGTATATTCTTTATTACCGATGAAGTTAATCTGTTTGATCTTAGCGGAAACGCCTTCAGTGAAGACAAACTTCAAATCTGAACGGTTACGAGGAAGAGGAGTAACCACCGCTTTTACGTTCGCATTGTACTTACCAACACTGTAGTAAAAGTCTTCCAGACCTTTTTCAATGGTAGATAGCGTTGTGCGGTCAAGAGCTTCACCGACACGTACACCCGACGCATCAAGGTTTTGTTGTAGTTGCTCTTCTTTGATTGCCTTGTTGCCAGAGAAAGAAATACTCGCAATGGTCGGTCTTTCTTTAACCTGAACCACAAGTACGTCATTGTCTCTTAAGACTTTAATATCTTCGAAGTTGCCTGTCGCATAAAGAGCTCGAATCATTTCAGAGACATCTTGGTTATCAACCGTGTCACCGATTCGAACTGGCATTTTAAGCAGAGCGGCACCTAGTGCAACGCGCTGTAAGCCTTCAATTTTAATATCTTGAACTACGAAGTTCTCGGCACCGTTTGCACTCACGCTTGTTGCTAGCAGCGTGGCAAACAGAATATTTTTCATCGCCATATTTGTTTTAGTTATTCCTTACTTCAACCTTTACTCAGCTATAGACGAGCAAAATCATTGAAAATTGCCACTGCCATAAGAGAGAAGATAATAGCCCCGCCAATGCGGTAGCCCATTTCCTGTACCTTTTCCGGTACTGGGCGTCTGATTACAGCCTCAATAGCAAAAAACAATAGATGTCCGCCATCTAACATAGGCAGCGGTACAAGGTTAATAATCCCTAAGTTCACACTGATTAATGCGAGGAAACCCAAGAAATACACTAAGCCGTAATCGGCCGTTGTTCCGGCTCCTTTCGCGATAGAAATAGGTCCACTTAAGTTATTCAATCCTACATCACCTACTACCAGCTTCTTCAACATGCTGATAGTGAGATTGATTACTTGACCTGTTTTCTCAACCGCTTTACCGATTGATTCAATTACACCAAATTGTAAGTCGAAGCGATAATTTTCTGGCCATTCTGCGACTTCAGGTGCGATTCCCGCAAAACCTATCACTTTATCGCCAGATAGCTCGCGACTATCAGGAATCAGAGTCAGTGTCAGAGGCTGACCATTTCGCTCGACCTCTAGCTCTACAGGAGCATTCGGATGTTGCTGAATACTGTTAACAACCTGCTGCCAATCAGTTATTTCAACCTCATCGATCTTAGTCAGAACGTCACCGACTTCCAGACCCGCTCGCGCAGCCGCTCCCTGCTCAGATACGCTGGTAAGTCGCGGAGTAATCTCTGGTGTATAGGGTCTAAACCCTAACGCTGACATAGAAGACTCTTTCTCAGGGTCAAAGTTCCAATTGGTAAGGTCAAAGTATTTAACTTCTTCGATCCCAATGCCCTCTGCCGGAGCGACCGTCATGGTCAGTTGTTTATCACCAATATGGGAAATCAGCCCCATGTTGACCGATTCCCAATCCGCAGTTTTGACGCCGGAAACTGCTTTTAGTTCCATACCCTGTTGCAAACCTGCTTCAGCCGCAATCGAATGGGGCGTTACGTGACCAACCACAGGCTTAACAGCAGGAACACCAATCAGAAATACTAACCAGTAGGCAAAGATGGCAAACAGGAAGTTAAACGCCGGGCCAGCAGCCACGATAGCGGTTCGTTTCCAAAGAGGCTTTTTATCAAAAGCAAACTGTTGTTCACCTTCGCTCAGGTCATCCACCCGACCATCGAGCATTTTTACGTATCCGCCTAGCGGAATGACAGAGACACTGTACTCAGTACCGTCTTGGCCTACTTTGCTCCAAATCGACTTACCGAAACCGATGGAAAACTTTTCGACTTTTACACCACAGCGACGTGCCACCCAAAAGTGACCAAATTCATGGACTGCGACTAAGATGCCTAGTGCAATAATGAAGGAAACAAAGTTCCATAAGATACCGGTCATAGCTTACGCTCACTCACCCAGTTAGTGGCCAATTCTCTTGCCATTCTATCGACCTCGAGAATGCTTTCCAAGTCGCTACAGTGCGACTGATTGGTATCAGCGCAGACTTTGTACAGAACCTGCTGATTTACTTGCGCTATATCGGTAAATGACAGCTGTCGATTTAAGAAAGCAGCCACTGCGATCTCATTCGCTGCATTCAGTGCGGTAGTGGCGTGCTGACCTTCATAACAAGCATCGATCGCCAGCTTTAAACATGGGTAACGAGCATAATCAGGTTCAAGGAAAGTCAGTTGGCCCACTTTAGTAAAATCAAGCGGAGCGACCCCTGCAGACACACGCTCAGGGTAAGAAAGAGTCAGGGCAATGGGTGTCGCCATATCAGGCTCCCCCATCTGCGCCAATACTGAACCATCCTTGTACTGAACCATTGAGTGGATAACAGATTGAGGATGAATCAATACCTTCAATTGCTCACGCGAGGTGTTAAACAGCCACTTCGCTTCAATGTACTCAAGACCTTTGTTCATCATGGTCGCCGAGTCGACTGAAATTTTTGGCCCCATCGACCAGTTAGGATGCGCGATTGCCTGCTCAGGCGTAACACTACTTAACGTCTCAATCTCACTGTAACGGAAAGGTCCACCTGAACCAGTTAACAGAATGTTTGAGATGCCATGCTGGGTTAAATCACAACGACCTAAATTGGTTTGAATATCACTTGGTAAACACTGGAATATTGCGTTGTGCTCACTGTCTACTGGCATAAGTTCAGCACCATGCTGTTTTACTGCATCAATAAACAGCTGCCCGGACATAACCAAGGCTTCTTTGTTAGCGAGTAATACACGTTTGCCAGATTTAACAGCGGCCATAGTGGGCAACAGGCCAGCGGCGCCAACGATTGCCGCCATAACAGTGTCGACTTCATCGAGCGACGATACCTGACACATCGCATCGACACCAGAGAGTACTTCGGTTGAGACTTTCAGTTCTGCTAATTGTTTCTTAAGCAGTAGCGCAGCGTCATCACTGGCCATGACCGCATACTTAGGCTGCCACTTCTGACACAGCTCGCGCATCTTCTCAACATTGTTTCCCGCCGCTAGTGCGACAACAGAAAACTGTTGCGGGTTTTGTTCGATGACTTTAAACGTGCTTGCACCGATAGAACCAGTAGCACCCAAAATTGTTAGCTTACGCATAGCAAGGAACCGATTTATGACTTAGGCAAGCCGAAGCTCGCCTAGAAAATGAAGTAAAGAAATGCAAAAACAGGGAATGCCGCTGTTAAGCTATCGATGCGATCCAGCACACCGCCATGACCAGGAATGATATTACTACTATCCTTAATTCCTGATACGCGCTTGAACATGCTTTCAACCAAGTCACCGAGTACTGAAATCACTACGGTTACTAACGTAATCGCAATCATGACTAATGGACTCGTGAATTCAATGTCAAACCATGCAGCTGCGCCCCAGCCAATCAATACTGCGGTGATGATACCGCCAATCAATCCTTCAATTGTTTTGTTTGGGCTAACATGTGGTGCCATTTTACGTTTGCCCATACTCTTACCAGCAAAGTAAGCACCGCTATCCGCAGCCCAAACGATCAGACAAACATAAAGAACCAGTTTCGCACCGTGATAAGCATCTGATTCGATACCCTCTGCGCGCAGTAGCAAGACACTCCAGAAGAAAGGCAGCAAGGTTAAGATGCCGAAAGCGTGACGCAAAAGTGTCGAGTGTTGCCATAAGGCGGAAGACTTAGGATAAGTAATGGCGAGTAAACTTGAAACTATCCACCAGACACAGCCGACAGCTAGCATGATGTAATGAGGCTCAACGACTTGATTGAGACTCGCAACGTCAAATGGAATCAAGGCCATACTTAGCGCACTGACCAGCACTGCAGGAATCAGAGCCATCCAACGAGATTTTGGTTCTACAAACTGAGTCCACTCCCAGTAACCAATCATCATTACAGCAGCAATAGCCAGTGTAAATAGTGGCAATGAGAGTTCAAAAATGCCCAAAATCACCAAAGGAGCAAGGATAAGCGCTGTTATAATTCGTTGTTTCAAACTTAGGTCCTTTATTCGCTTTCCATCAATGCTTTAACTTGTTCACCAGTGCAACCAAAACGTCGTTCACGATTAACAAACCAAGTCACTGCTTCAATTAAGCTGTTTTCATCGAACTCAGGCCAGTAGATCGGCGTAAAATACATTTCTGCATACGCCATTTGCCACAGCATAAAGTTACTGATCCGGCATTCACCGCTGGTTCGAATCATTAAATCAACTTCAGGTAAATCTGCCATGGTCAGGTGTTCTGTGATCAGCTCTTCGCTAATCTCATCACAACTTAACTCACCAGCGGCAACCTTAGCTGAAATTGCTTTTGTCGCCTGCATGATATCCCACTTACCACCATAGTTAGCCGCGATATTGATAACCATACCTGTGTTTGATTCAGTCATCGCTTCTGCCTGAGCAATTTTACTCTGCAAGCGTTGATTGAAACGAGAGGTATCACCAATCACGCGAAGGCGTAAGTTGTTCTTATGCAGTTTTTTAACTTCAGTTGAAAGAACCGTGATAAACAGCTCCATCAAGACTCCGACTTCTTCTTCAGGTCTTCGCCAGTTTTCGCTACTGAAAGCAAACAGCGTTATCGCTTTAATACCAAGCTTTGCGGATGTAGAGATCGCTTTTCTTACCGCCGCAACACCATTTTTATGACCAAATACACGAGGTTTACCTTGTGCTTTTGCCCAGCGGCCGTTGCCATCCATAATGATTGCGATATGTTTTGGAAGTAGATCAGGGGAGAGTTGTGAATTATGCATAAGACGTTGATAGATAATCAGCAGGGAACAGAGAGTAGCATAAAAAAACGCTGTGCTGCGAGCACAGCGCTAATTATGCGTTAAGTTTATGGAGAATTAGACTTCCATCAACTCTTTTTCTTTTGCTGCTAACACTTCGTCAACTTGCTTAACTGCTGCGTCAGTTAGCTTTTGGATCTCGTCTTGACCTTTACGATCTTCATCTTCAGAGATTTCTTTGTCTTTTAGTAGCGCTTTAAGCTCGCCGTTTGCGTCACGACGGATGTTACGGATAGCAACACGGCCACCTTCAGCTTCGCCACGAACGATTTTAACCAGGTCTTTACGACGCTCTTCCGTTAGCGGTGGTAGTGGTACACGGATGATAGTACCTGCAGACATTGGGTTTAGACCCAGGTCAGACATCATGATCGCTTTCTCAACTTTCTGAGTTAGCTCTTTGTCGAATACCGTGATTGCTAGCGTACGAGCATCTTCTGCAACAACGTTTGCTACCTGGTTTAGAGGCGTTGGTGCACCGTAGTACTCCACTGAAATGCCAGCTAACAGGCTTGGGTGCGCACGACCTGTACGAACTTTAGAAAGGTTGTTTTTTAGCGCTTCAACGCTTTTTTCCATGCGCTCTTGAGCGTCTTGTTTGATTTCGTTAATCACAATATCACCTTAATGTGTAAATCTTTCTCGAAGAAAGCCTAATCGGGAGTCTTCAAAAGGCAATACCGCAGCATCAAATATGCTGCGGCGATTGGAATTACTCTGCGTCGCTGATTAGCGTGCCTTCTGCTTCACCCATAACCACGCGGCGTAATGCGCCTGGCTTATTCATATTGAATACACGGATTGGCATTTTATGGTCACGAGCCAGTGTAAATGCTGCCAAATCCATCACTTTCAGTTCTTTTTCAAGAACAGCATTGAATGAAAGCTTATCATACAGTTCTGCGTCAGGGTTTGCCACAGGGTCTGCAGTAAATACGCCATCTACTTTTGTCGCTTTTAGAACTACGTCAGCTTCAATCTCGATACCGCGCAAACATGCAGCAGAATCTGTAGTGAAGAATGGGTTACCAGTACCCGCTGAGAAGATAACTACACGACCCTGGCGTAGTTCGCGGATTGCGTCAGCCCAGTTGTAGTCGTCACACACACCTTTAAGTGGAATTGCAGACATTACACGTGCATTTACGTACGCACGGTGTAGAGCGTCACGCATTGCAAGGCCGTTCATTACGGTTGCTAGCATACCCATGTGGTCACCAACAACGCGGTTCATACCTGCTTCAGCAAGGCCAGCACCACGGAACAGGTTACCACCACCGATAACCACACCTACTTGAACGCCAAGTTCAACCAACTCTTTTACTTCTTGAGCCATGCGATCAAGAATCGCTGGGTCGATGCCGAAACCTTCGTCACCTTGAAGAGCTTCACCACTCAGTTTTAACAGAATACGTTGATACGCCGGTTTTGGGTTCGTAGTCATGGAGTTTACCTTCCAAAAGAGAGTTGTTGATTAACAGTCATGGATAGAGGGGAGAGTGTGGTTAGCAGGTTCTGGCTTCTAGAGAGGCATTTCACTCTAGCTACTAGCACCCGGGCACTTTCACCCCTATTCATCACGGCTAACAATTTAAACGTTAGTCGTAAAAAGACCGCAGCCATGGCTACGGTCTAAACTTTGTGCGCTACTCTAAGGATTAACCTTTTTGAGCTGCAGCTACTTCTTCAGCGAAGCTCATTTCAGCGCCTTTCTCGATACCTTCACCTACTTCTAGGCGAACGAATGTAGAAACTGAAGCGCCTTTTTCTTTCAGCATTTCGCCTACAGATTTCTTAGGCTCCATGATGAACGCTTGACCAGTTAGAGAGATTTCGCCAGTGAATTTCTTCATGCGGCCAACAACCATCTTCTCTGCGATTTCAGCAGGCTTGCCTTCGTTCATAGCGATTTCAACTTGAACTTCTTTCTCTTTAGCAACTACGTCAGCTGGTACGTCTTCTGGGTTAACGTACTCTGGCTTAGAAGCAGCAACGTGCATTGCAACGTGCTTAAGAGTTTCTGCATCGCCTTCACCAGCAACAACAACACCGATTTTCTCGCCGTGACGGTAAGAAGCTAGTGCAACACCTTCAACGTATTGTACGCGACGGATGTTGATGTTTTCACCGATCTTAGCAACAAGAGCAACACGCTCTTCTTCGAATTTAGCTACTAGTTCTTCTGCAGTTGCTTTAGTCGCTAGAGCGTCTTCAGCTACTTTCTCTGCGAATGCAGTGAAGTTACCATCTTTAGCAACGAAGTCAGTTTGGCAGTTAACTTCAAGAAGAACAGCAACGCCGTTGTCTTCTTTGATGATGATTGCGCCTTCAGCAGCTACGTTACCTGCTTTCTTAGCAGCTTTAGCAGCACCTGATTTACGCATGTTTTCGATTGCTAGTTCGATGTCAGCGTTTGCTTCAACAAGCGCTTTCTTACATTCCATCATGCCTGCGCCAGTACGTTCGCGCAGTTCTTTAACTAGAGCAGCAGTAACAGCCATTCTCTATTCCTCAGTTGATTCTGGATTTGGTAAAAAACAGGGGCCTACATTTTCGGCCCCTGCTGATAACTATAACTCAGTTTATGCTACAACTAAGTTGCACATAGACTAAGTGTGACTCGGAGCCGCTATTATTCAGCTTCTACGAAACCATCTTTTTCAGCAGCTGCAGCTACGTCTTTGTTGCGACCTTCAGTTACTGAAGTTGCAGCAGCGTTTAGGTAAAGCTGTACTGCACGGATCGCATCATCGTTACCTGGGATGATGTAGTCAACGCCGTCTGGGTTAGAGTTAGTATCTACCACAGCGTATACTGGGATACCTAGGTTGTTCGCTTCTTTAATCGCAATGTGTTCGTGATCAGCATCGATTACGAATAGAGCGTCTGGTAGGCCGCCCATGTCTTTGATACCACCAAGAGACTTCTCTAGCTTCTCCATTTCACGAGTGCGCATTAGAGCTTCTTTCTTAGTTAGTTTGTCAAAAGTACCGTCTTGAGCTTGAGCTTCAAGTTCTTTTAGACGCTTGATTGACTGACGAACAGTTTTGTAGTTTGTAAGCATACCGCCTAACCAGCGGTTGTTTACGTAGAACTGGTTGCTTGCGATTGCAGCTTCTTTAACAGCTTCAGATGCAGCGCGCTTAGTACCTACGAATAGAACTTTACCTTTCTTCTCGCCAACTTTAGCTAGTTCAGCTAGAGCTTCGTTGAACATTGGTA
>Ga0209272_10000113_pt1 | contig 101121 bp, 81 predicted proteins | sample tdDd002_FD_187125 | JGI IMG/M metagenome (GOLD analysis project Ga0209272, IMG submission 187125) | Marine sediment microbial communities from the Atlantic coast under amendment with organic carbon and nitrate - tdDd00.2 (SPAdes)... | ecosystem: Environmental > Aquatic > Marine > Coastal >...
TATTTTGCTCTTTTAAGATCTCTTGCAAGATCTAACATGTATTGCATTTCCTTTGGAGTAAAATCCAATAACTTCAAAAAGTTTCTGTTTCTTAAATTAAAACTCATGGTATATATTTTTTTATTGATTACAATCACAAAAGTAAGTGTAATCGGAAATTAAAAAAAGTATTATCTAATCAAATCCAAAAAGGATTTAGTCTTCGTATTCCATTGTAATCTTAGTTCCGTAAGATTTATCTTCCAATTTGGTTGCTTCAGTAATTACTGATTTACCACCACCATTTTCGATAAAGCTCAGACAGGCACGAATCTTAGGAGCCATAGAACCTTCAGCAAAAGTTCCTTCTTCTAAATGCTTGGTAGTATCTGCGTGATTCAAGAACTCTAATTTCTCTTCGTTTGGTCCTTTAAAGTCTTTATATACGAATGATACATCAGTTAAGATATAGAATTCGTCAGCCTTAATACGAGCACCAATCAATGCCGAAGCAAGATCTTTATCGATTACTGCTTCAACAGGATCAAGATTTCCATTCCCATTTTCACAAACAGGAACACCACCACCACCAACAGTAATTACGATATTACCCTGACGAGCTAAGTTTTCAATAACTTTCTCGTTCATCACACGAATAGGCTTAGGCGAAGGCACCACACGTCTCCATCCTCCATCAGCTTTTACTTCTTCTTTGAAAATCCATCCCTTCTCAGCGATCAACTTATCTGCTTCTTCTCTTGAATAGATCTTACCAACACGCTTAATTGGGTTATCAAAAGCAGGATCGTTTTTATCCACAACAACCTGAGTAACTAAAGTCACAACATCTTTCTCGATGCCATTCGCTTTTAATACATTACGCAAGTTTCTTTCAATCATGTAACCAATGCCACCTTGTGAGTCAGCAACATCGATATCTAAGGGCATCTGAGGAATGTTGTAAAGTTGTTCTCCTGCATCATTTCTCATTAATATGTTCCCTACCTGAGGGCCATTACCATGAGCAATAATAACATCATATCCTTCTTTTACAAGGAAAATAAGATTTTCAAGAGTATCTAAAGTGTTTTGATTTTGTTCTTCAACAGTACCTTTTTGATTCCCTCTTAACAAGGCATTTCCACCTAATGCTACAACTGCTAATTTATTCATTTTAGGTCTAATTTATGTTGTTTAATATTTGAGTTACAAATCTAGAAATTTTATCAACATATCAACACATTTTGACATTTTTTAAAAACTTTTTTACTGACTGTTATTCAGCACATTAAATAGCTGGATTTTTACTGTAAAATATAAGAGCTCCTAAAAAATTGAAATTCAACACACAGACTTTTTAAAAGGATACACTCGATTGCGTAAACAGTAAATATTTACTGTTATGTTTATTCCAAAAACATTAATCCAGCGTCTTATTTTTTTTACTTTTTTGGAAATTATGAACAAAAAAAATTGCAATTTCAACGCTTTATTCAAATAGGTAAACATCAAAAAGATTCTTAAACCAAAAATCTTTGTTTTAATCATCCAATAAATAAGATATTTATTGATTAAATAACTTAATATCTAAAACTCGATAAACAAACCGGCATTCACAGGCTATTTCATTACTTTCATGTTGTAATATCTTAATTTCATGTAAGAAATCTACTGGAGGCGTGATTAATATTAGCATTTACCTATTTTTAGTTGATCCTAAAACTGACTCATGAAGCATACCACACTTATACTTATCACCTTATACTTATTTATATCTTGCTCTAACTCTTCGGATAAAAACAATACAGAAATTGAAGGTACCATTACTTATAACGTGAGCTATGTTGCCAATGAAAATGAGAATCCAATCATCTCATTATTGCCCACAACGGTAGAGTATAAATTCAAAAACAATAATATCTCCGTTCTTTCAGAAGGTTATCTTGGATTTTTCAGTACACGTTTTATTTCCCGCGCCAACGAAAAGAAAAGTTCTATTCTTTTTAAAATACTCAATAATAAAATGAACTATCAGTTTTCAAATGATGAAGTTCCTTTTATATACAACCACAAACCTGCGACTAAGATTGAATACTTTGATTCTGATCGAATTATTGCAGGCTATAAATGCAAAATAGCCCGAGTCTACATTGCTGAACTAACTGAACCTATTGATGTGTATTTCACTCAGGATATTCAAATTGATAATCCCAATCGAAACACACCTTTTCGGGATATCGATGGTGTATTGTTAGAGTTTGAGACAACTATTAACAAAATACAAGCCAAATTTTCTGTTCAAAATATCAGCTTAACTCCAGTTGATATCGAAGAATTTACTATTCCTGCTGACTATAAATTATCGGACGCCAAAACCATTTCAAAGTACGTTTTAAACTTTAACTAATCTCAACCTTTAGTTGGCATATCGTTTTTCAGAACGCCAATTATATCTAAACCGAAGCTTATACTCTCTCCCTTCAAGACTTGTATTTATTGAGCTTTTATCGTTCTTCACTTTTCTACGATTAGATTTATCCCAAATCATTCTCTTTAGTTTCTAATCACATAGAATACCTGTTAAATATCTCCTTCTTTTTTAATGTGGAATTACGCCCTATTTTTATTACTTTCACATCAGATTATAAGCAGGAAAAACATATTCAATGGCAAAAAAAAGAAACACAAAAGCAAAAAAAAATTCGTTCTCAACCCCCTCATTTCTAAAAGATGAACGCGTTCGCTTTATTCTGGGAATCAGCTCAAGTCTATTCACCATCTATTTGGGACTAGCATTTGTATCCTTCTTTTTTACAGGAGGTGCTGATCAAAGCAAGTTAGATATTCAGCTATTAGAACTGCTTTTTAACTCAGGTATTCGTGTAGAAAACTGGACAGGAAAAACCGGAGCTTTTCTTTCAAACCTACTGATCAACAAAGGATTTGGGATCGCAGCCTGTTCTATTCTTTATATCTTAACTGTATTATCAATACGCCTGTTTGGAATAAAAATTCAATCCCTCAAAAAAAGTATTCTCTATACCCTAATGTTCAGCATTTGGTGTTCCGTGTTGCTAGCCTTCCTGTTTGTCGATTCAACATCGACTAGTTTTCTTTATTTGGGTGGTGCTCATGGGTATTTTATCAGCGAATGGTTTATTTCTCTCATTGGTAGTGTGGGAACTCTTTTTGTCATTATTATCTGTTTCTTCAGTTTAATCGCCTTTGGTTTTCAGAATGCTGTAACCAACATGAAAAAACCCTTCAAAAAGAAAATCAAACCAGAAACAAATGAGCTGGAAGATGAAGAAGAGGACTTCGAAAATGAAGCGATCTTTAATGAGGAGATTATTGAAGACTTAAATCCTGGCCCCAACACTCATATCAATGAATTGGAAGTTGAACTGGAAGAAGAATTCGACCTGGACATTGAGGATGAACCTATTATAGACAATAAATCTGAAGTTGAGCTCGACATAGAGTCTGATTTTGAACCTACAAACAGTTCTAAACCTCCTAAGAAAGAAGACGATGCTGATTTAGAACTCACCATTGAGGCAACTCGTATAAAGGAAGAAAGTGTTTCAATCAATCACGCTCCTATGGACGATTTTGATCCCACTTTAGACTTATCGAACTACAAATACCCTGTTCTTGAACTGTTGGAGGATCATCACATACACAATTCGGAAGTAAGTAAAGAGGAACTCGAAAGCAATAAGATTAAAATTGTTGATACCCTTCGCAACTATAAAATTGAGATTACTCAAATTAAGGCAACCATCGGACCAACGGTAACACTTTACGAAATTGTACCGGCACCAGGTGTTCGTATTTCCAAGATTAAGAATCTGGAAGATGACATTGCTTTGAGCTTAGCAGCTTTGGGGATTCGTATTATCGCACCAATTCCAGGAAGAGGGACCATTGGTATTGAAGTTCCAAACCGTACTCCTGAGATTGTATCGATGAAGAACATTATTGCTTCAAAGAAATTTCAGGAATCCAAACATGCGCTTCCAGTTGCTTTAGGGAAGACCATCTCAAATGAAACCTACACCCTCGACCTGGCTAAAATGCCTCACCTTTTGGTTGCCGGTGCTACAGGACAAGGTAAGTCTGTTGGTTTGAATGCCATCATCACCTCCTTACTGTATAAGAAACACCCTTCGCAGCTTAAGTTTGTACTGATTGACCCTAAAAAGGTGGAATTGAATATCTATTCAACCATCGAAAAGCATTTCCTGGCCAAGCTTCCCGAAGAGGAAGAGGCTATTATTACTGACATCCATAAAGTAATTGCGACCCTTAATTCGCTTTGTGTTGAGATGGATGCCCGTTACGACCTGCTTAAAAAGGCTCATGCCCGAAACATTATCGAATACAACACGAAATTTGTAAAACGTAAGCTGAACCCGGAGAACGGACACCGTTACCTGCCCTATATCGTGGTGATTATTGATGAGTTTGCTGATTTAATTATGACAGCGGGTAAAGAAGTTGAAACACCAATTGCCCGTATTGCCCAGCTGGCTCGTGCCATTGGTATTCATATGATTATCGCGACTCAGCGTCCGTCTACCAATATTATTACAGGTGTAATTAAAGCCAACTTCCCGGCTCGTATTGCCTTTAAGGTAGCCTCAATGATCGACTCCCGTACGATTCTGGATAGTCCCGGGGCCAACCAGCTAATTGGTCGTGGAGATATGTTGATATCCGTGGGTAGTGATTTAGTTCGTGTACAATGTGCCTTTGTTGACACGCCTGAAGTTGAACTCCTTACCGAATACATTCAGAAACAACAAGCTTACCCATCTGCTTTGATGTTACCCGAATATGTTGCTGAAAGCAGTGAAAATACTGCAGAAGTAGATTTACAAAAACGTGATGCTCTCTTTGAAGAGGCGGCACGACTGGTTGTTGGTTCTCAACAGGGTTCTACTTCAGCCATTCAGCGACGTTTCTCTATTGGTTACAATCGAGCGGGGCGTATTGTCGACCAACTTGAAGCTGCTGGTATAGTGGGTCCGTTTGAAGGCAGCAAGGCTCGTCAGGTTTTAATTTCGGATGAATATTCCTTAGAAAAATTATTAACTCAGGTATTAGCATAACTGGCACAATAATTGATTTGAAACTGACATTAAAATTCACTTACAATCTAAAAACCCGATCTAGATCGGGACTAAATTTTATAAATATGACTAAATACATCTCTCTACTTATTATTTCTCTTATCAGTCTGAACCTGGCAGCTCAGGACAATAAAGCAAAAACCATACTGGATCAGGTTTCTGCAAAGAATAAAGAATATACAAGTATGAAAGCCGATTTCACCTTTAATATGGATAATGAAACGGAAGATATTCACGAAAGTTCTACAGGAAACATTATCCTTCAAGGAAACAAATATCGCCTATACTTAATGGATGTTTACACCTACTTCGATGGCACAACGATTTACCAGCATTTGGTAGATGCAGAAGAAGTCAACATTAAGGAGGCTGATGAGGAAGACGAAGAAGGCGGCTTGAATCCAACACAAATTTTCACTCTATACGAAACAGGCTTTAAATACAGCTATATTGAAGAACAAACGACTGATGCGGGTGTTTTTCACGTCATAGACCTATTCCCTTTGGATGAAGAAAGACCTTTCTCAAGAATTCGTCTTCACATCGACAAAACAAGCCTAGAGATCAAATCTTTGGTATCGATAGGGAAAGATGGCAACAACATCACCATCAAATTAAAGAACATTACACCTAATCAGGAATTTAGCGATTCTGATTTTATTTTCGATCAGGCCGCACATCCTGATGTGGAAGTGGTTGATATGAGATAAATAATTTGCTAACCCAAGTACATAAACTGTCCTGTTCTTCTTGAATAGGGCAGTTTTTTTTTGAAATAATGAGAAACAGTTCAAAATTAAATTTCACGCAAAGTTCGCTAAGGGATAAATCGGGTCACAAAGTCCGCAGAGATAATAATTCTGAATTTCAAATCTTTGCGTGCTTAGCGTTTCATCTGCGTGCTTGGCGTGGAATTTGAAAAATCTAAATATGACCTCCCTCTATTATTGTTTAATGATTTTGCCGAAATAAGCTCACCCACTCCCAAATTCTCAGAAGAGGTACTCCTTCATTCGCCTGTTTAATGTTTTTGAAGAAAATTGTAAATCTTCGCAAGTCACCACAACATCCTACTTCTAAAAATTATTATCTTCGAACTTTAAAACAACATGACTATGCGAAACCTACTATATGCCCTGGTCTTAGCTCTTGTTTTCGTTTTACCGATTTCGAAAGCTCAGGCCCAAAATGAAACAGACCAAATAACAATTAGTCTTCTGACCTGTACGCCGGGACAAGAACTCTACTCCCTTTTTGGGCATTCAGCCATTCGTGTGCAAGATCCATCCAAAAAGATGGACGTGGTTTTCAACTTCGGAACCTTCAATTTCAACACACCAAATTTTTATTTGAAATTTTGCCGTGGCAAACTCAAATACATGCTTTCGGTCAACTATTACAAAGATTTTAAGGCTTCCTATAAAAGAGAGCAGCGTGGCATTGTTGAACAGGAATTGAAATTATCACAGGAATCAAAACAAAAACTTTTAAAAGCGCTTTGGGAGAATTACCGTCCGGAGAATCGCTATTACACCTACGACTTTTTATTTAATAATTGTTCTACTCTCATTCGGGATGCCATGGAACAAAAAATTGAGGGGCAAGTTGAGTTTGAAAAGTTCGGTGAACCGACTCAAAAAACATTCTGGAACCTGCTTGACGTTTACTTAAAACCGAGCCCATGGATCTACACCGGCATTCATTTGATTCTGGGCATGCCTTGCGACATTGTAGCCACACCTTATCAATACCAATTTCTACCTGACAATATGCTGGCTGCTTTCGATCATGCTCTCATCACTCAAAATGGAGAGAAAGATAAATTTGTAACAAAAAAACAAGAGCTTATTGAAGAGACTGCCGTTTATAAGCCGACGCCATGGTACATACATCCCCTTTTTGTATTTGCCCTCATCACTTTTATCGGCTTGCTATTGACTCTTCGTTCGCTTAAAACTAAAAAGCGACTGGTGCTTCTTGATGTCATTGTTTTTGGAAGCTCATCTCTGTTGGGATGGCTAATTCTGTTCATGTGGTTCCTAACCGACCACCAAGCCACGGGGCCCAACCTGAATATACTGTGGGCATTGCCTATACATCTGCCTCTGCTTTATTCTCTTCTTAAGAAAAACAGAAGTTCATGGGTGAAGCCCTATTTTAAATACCATTCCATTTTTATTCTTTTGGTCATAGCATTCTGGGCGTTGATTCCCCAGGATTTACCCTATACCATTCTGCCTTTTGTGGTCTTGATCCTCATAAGGTCTATCTATCATGCAACGCGTTCTTAATCATGAATACCTTCGCTTAAATGACTGATTTAACAACATACAGCCAGGATTTTACTATTGGTGCTTTCGATAGCGATTGGCATGGCAATGCCAAGTTGACCAGCATCTGTAACTATTTGCAGGAGATTGCTGCCACTCATGTCGATAAAATAGGACAAGGCTTACAAGATTTGAACGAACAAAACAATGCCTGGGTACTCTCACGCATGAAGATTAAAATTATTCGTCCGGCAAAATGGAAAGAGACTATTAGAATCGAGACTTTCCCCACAGGATTGAAAGGTCTTTTCGGAGCTCGTGATTTTCGTATATTCGATACCAACAATCAAATTATTGCCCTGGCAAGTTCTTATTGGTTGGTGGTGGACCTAAACAGCCACCGCCCCCTGCGGCCACACGAAATTGTGAAAAGCATGCCAATAGGCGACCATCCTGAAGTTTTCGATACCGATCTTGAAAAATTACCTCCTCTAACACATGAGGCCAGTTTTATCGAAGAAATTAAGATTCACTACAGCGATATCGACATCAACAGGCATGTAAATAATGTGAAATACCTAAAATGGCTAATCGATGCACTGCCAATTGTAAGCCTGACTAAAAAACCTATTTCATACATTGAAATTAACTTTTTGCATGAGTTAAAACTGGGTGAAAACATTCAGATCTTTCAGGAGATGGAAGACGACAACACGATGAATTGTAAAATTAAGAGCCTCAGCACAGGAAAAGAAAACTGCCGGGCCCGAATCGTATTCAACAAAACAATACTACAAGGCTAAACGTCCTTAAAATCTGGACAGATACAGCCATCCTCTAATCGCATTATTACAATATGGATAAATTAATCTACAGCTTCGAAATCGCATTCAAACATCTTTGTCAGGTATCAACACTACATCAAATACTCTTTCTGATTATTTTCGGGGTCTTTTTCGGCCTAAAGGATTGGAAAACCTACCTCCTTCTGCTTTTAGCTCTTTGTTCGGGAAGTTTGGTTGGTCTGTCGCTAGCTGTATTTAAAGCGGTAAGCCTGAGTAAAGCGACAATTCATCTCCTGGCCATCATCAGTTTGGTCGCTGTTTCGCTGAATGCGATCTTCAGTAATAGAATTTCAGCTCTTCACTACAATATCTTTGTAATTATTGGTATTATGCAAGGCTTTGTTTTAAGACTTCACTATAAAATGGCACTTGGAACAAGTGTAAAATTCTTCAGTTTCACGGGCTACAACCTGGGAAGCTTTGCAGCTTTCTTCCTTATCAGCTTTTTAAGTCTCCTTACATGCACCCTAATCTTGAGTCTATTCCGTACCGACAAACATAAAATATCATTGGTATTGGCTGGTTTGGGTTTGGGTGTTGCCCTGATGATGTATTTCTAATATTTCGCAGTTTCGGGTTAAGAGTTATCTCTCCAAATTCTGATAATCTTGTCATTTTAAACGCTGTCAGGTCTGTCTTCGACTGACTCTGACAGGTTTAAACACAGGAAAGTCAACAAAACCGGGCATTCCCCACTCTATGAGGCCAGTTATCCCAATTTTAGGTTGACAATCCCCACACACCAGGGTCGTTCAAACTGATTTTGGGGAACAAGTTTGGAAAGCTAAGGGGCATTCCTAATCGCCGGTGAATCACTTTGGAACTCCAAGACAATCAAACTGATTCTGGGAAACAACTTTGGAAAGCTAAGGCTTATTTCCTAATCGCCGGTGAAGTCCATTAGAACTCCAAGGCATTCATCCTGAATCAGCGGAAGCCCCTTGGAGATCCAAGATGGTCATCCTAATTCGAGATTTTGTGGACCTAGACTGAGGGAATCACCATCCCAATTCGATACTATGTGTCCCAAGACTATGGGAATTAGCATCTCAATTCGAGACTATGTGGCCCTAGCCTATTGGAATTGTCATCCTAATTCGAGATTTTGTTGACCTAGACTGAGGGAATCACAATCCCAATTCGAAATTATGTGTCCCCAGACTATAGGAATTAGCATCTCAATTCGAGACTATGTGACCCTAGCCTATTGGAACTGTCATCTTAATTTTAGTTTTTGGCTTACCACACACTAGGGTTAATTAAACTTGAACAAGAAAAACACACTCGCCCAGTGAGTTTTACAATTCTAATTTTAGCTTTACCAGAGATACTGAATGATAATTCTCTATCTGATTTTAATTTTGAAGACCGGACATGGAAGTGTAGAAACTTGTGAGGTATCCTTCAGTGTGTATAAGTGGGATTTTGCTTTATTTAAGATTTCAAATCTAATTCCCCCCCCGCTGCCGCAAGTCTGCGACTTGTGGCCATTATATAAGTACTATTTTAACCAATCCTTTACCATCCGAATAATCTATAGCACTACTGTATTTATATTCATGCGATTCAAGTACAAAACCTTCATCTACTGGATTATTGTGCAAATAATTCAATTTCTGATCAATAATTTTGCTGCTTAAAAGTTCAATGGGTTTATTGTGTTGTTGCCAAAATTGATAGTTTTTATTGTTACCATTTTTCTTACCTGCTCTTTCAAACATCCATAGCATCCATTCCCTACGACTCTCTCTAGGATTTTCTTTAATTGCATTCAATACAGCTTTTGATGTATATTTTTTCATGTCGCGTATGATATCCTGCATATTTTCCTTTTCTGTACCAATTATCATATGCACATGACTTGTCATGATTACCCATGCATAAACAACCAATCCTTTATTTTGAATACAATAGTTGATACTCTCAACAAGTATATCTCTATACTGTGATCGAATAAAAACATCTATCCAATTTACAGTTGCAAAAGTTATAAAATATGGACTTTCCTGATTATGAAATTTATAATTGCGACTCATACCGAATTAGGTTAATAAACTTAATTCTAATATATAAAAAAAGCCTAGATTTTAGAATAGACTTTCCTTTAATAATATTTACCATATACCACAAGTCGCAGACTTGCGGCAGCGGGGGGGGGCAAATCAGGGGTAATTTCACATATATTAAACAGCTTGATACATTTATTTTAATAAAAAACTGGCGTTTTCTTATAAAAAACAATTTCAATTCGGTCACTATCTTTCATTACTCCAATAATATTGTTTTCCTTTTGAGAGACATCAATATAGATCCAAGGACTGGTATTAAGCCTTAATTTTAGATTTGAAATTTCAGTGAAATTTTCAAATACAAAAGTCTTTGCAACTCCTGTTGAGGGTTCAGTATCTACAACTTCTCGAAAAGCAACTTCTTTCTTGTCGCTTACAATCTCTATCGAGTCTTTATCAAAACTAGATTCAACTATAACGTAAAGTGATTCGTCATAAAAATGAAACCTATACTTATCCTCTATCCTTTCTTTTCCTTGAAAATTATACAAAACCTCATAATCATAGTATGATTTGACGCTATCACTATTAAATTTAGTTCGGGAGCAACATGTTAATGAAAACAGGATTGCAATTGTAATAATAATCTTCATCGTAACCTGTATTGATTTTTGAAATATTTATCATTATTCTTAAACCTATAGTTTATTCCTTGTTTTTTTCACCTGCTTCTTGGCTTTTTTTACTTGGTTTTAGCTGGCCAGAGTTTGGGTGTTGCCCTGATGATGTATTTTCAATTGCAAAAAAACTTAATCTACTTAAAATCAACACATCATCAAATTAACACATCCTCAAATCAACACATCATCACATCACCCTTTCATCCTGTAGAATCATCTTTCGTAGCATATCAAAACCTGCCATGGAAGCCATTCTGATGTTGCGACCACGTTCTTTGGAAAAAATGAATTTCTTTGAGATTACTCTATCTGCTGAAGCCACTGCTATCCAAACCATACCAACGGGCTTCTCTTCGGTTCCGCCATCGGGACCAGCTATACCCGAAGTGGCAATACTATAGTCGCTACCGATGGCCTGGCAAGCTCCTGTAGCCATTTGCTCAACCACTTGTTGACTGACTGCACCATATTCTTCAAGGCTTTTTGTACTGACACCCAACACATTCGCTTTCACCTCATTGGAATAAGCGACTATTGAGCCCTTAAAATAGGCTGAACTTCCCGCCATTGATGTCAGAAGATGAGCCATATTACCACCCGTGCAGGATTCTGCTGTAGCCAGACTCTTCTTCTTATCCAATAGCAAGTTGGCAACTACATGTTCCATTCGCTCATCTTCATAGGCGAATATGCGGTCACCTAAAATCGCCTTCAAGCCTTCAATTTGTTGCCGAACAATGGCCAGCAATTCGGCCTCATCATCACCAAGCAAACTCATTCGCAGGCGTACAAAACCCGGCGATGGTAAATAGGCAAGCTTAACTACTGAGGGCAAATTAGCCTCCCAATCCTGAAGTTTCTCTGCCAAAACCGATTCTCCCAATCCCTGAACCATTACCGTTTGATGCAAAACATGAGGGCAATCGAATTCTTCGCTGAGTTTATGCAGCAATTCATTCTGCATAATACTTTTCATTTCGAAGGGGACGCCAGGCATTGAAATAACGTGCTTGTCATCTTTAGAAAACCACATACAAGGTGCTGTTCCAAAATTATTGTGAATCATCCTGGCACCATCAGGCACTAAGGCTTGTTCACGATTAAAGGCATTCATGCCGATTTTGTAACGTGACAAGCGCTCTTCTATCTTTTTATAAAGCTCTTCATCACGAACCAACTCACAGCCAAAATAATCGCTAAGTGTCTTTTTTGTAATATCGTCGTTGGTTGGCCCTAATCCTCCGGTCATCAGCACTAAATCGACCCGGGTTAATGCCTCTTCAACTGTAGAGACAATGGCGTCTTTTGTATCTGAAATACTGGTAATCCGATTCACTGAAATTCCAATGGCGTTCAATTCTTTAGACATCCAGGCTGAATTGGTATCCACAATTTGTCCGATAAGTAATTCGTCACCTATGGTAATAATTTCTGCTTGCATATTTTTAAATAAAAATGTCTGTTTTCAGTTGTCTGTTTTCAGTTCTTAACAGATTACTCTAGCCTTTTCTCCAGCTTTACTGATCCATATAATTTGTATTATTCTTTTTTCCCTCAAACTCTGTCAGGACAAGTTTCGCTTGACGCTTACAGGTTTCTATTTGCCCTGCATGGCATTTAAACGCTGCAAAAGCGTAGGATGTGAATAATAAAAAAACACGTAAGCCGGATGAGGCGTGAGGTTACTCAAGGAGCTAACCGATAATTTTTTCAATCCATCCGCTAAAGCATTAGACTTATAATTTTCAGCAGCGTAAGCGTCTGCCTGATATTCGTTCTTTCTCGATAGCATATTCATCCCCAAACCTAAAAAGGTAGATATGGGCGAATATAAAATACCAAAAGCAATAAGCCCCAAATGGAAACTGTGGTTTTCGGTTCCCAAAGCAGCCGATAAACTTGCATTACCAATCAGCAGTGAGAAAATATAAAACATGATACCTGTTTGCAACAGGCCTAAAATCATTGAGCTAAGCGTGTGTTTCTTTTTGTAATGACCGATCTCATGAGCCAAAACTGCCACAATTTCCTCAGTAGACAATTCATTAATCAGGGTATCGAACAGTACAATTCGCTTGCGAGATCCCAATCCACTGAAATAGGCATTCCCCTTTGAAGATCGTTTTGAGCCATCCATCACATAAATATTGTCGAGCTTAAAACCCACTTTCTGTGCCAGACTACTGATGGCTGTATTCAACTCCCCTTCTTCCAATCGGCTTTGTTTATTAAACAAGGGCACTATCAGTGAGGAGTAAAACATGCTCATAAATACCATAACAAAAGCCATAAGTGCCCAGGCCATCCACCAGAAGTTTGTAGTCGTCATGGTGTAGATCCATATGATTAGAGCCAGTAAGCCCCCACCTAGTATTGCAGCCAGCAAGCCCCCTTTTATTTTATCAAGAATAAAGGTTTTTAGAGTGCTTCGGTTGAAGCCGTACTTTTCTTCGATCACAAAAACTGAATAGTAAGAAAAAGGTAAACTGATGACACTCGATCCTATCATGATCAGAGCAAAAAAGCTTAGGGCTAAAGCTATGGGATGAGAAAAATAAATACGGACCAAATCATCAAGCCAGGCAAAACCACCACCTGCTATCATCAGGATGGTGATCACAAAACTCAAAACCGATGACAATAAACCAATTCGATGCTTATCTTTTTCATAAGCTTGTGATTGCGCGTATTTCTCCTGATCATATATGCCCTCAAGTGACTTTGGAATTTCAGCAGTCCAGTTTCTCCTATTAAGAATATCGAGAGTGCGTTCCAATAAAAAATCAAGGCTTAATATGGTAAGGATGAGTGTAAGAATTAATTCTGTTGTCATGTTTGATGTGATGATGTGATGATGTGATGATGTGATGATGTGATGATGTGATGATGTGATGATGTGCAAAGATAAAAACTAATGAGCTTGTAGATTAATGTTATGGGTGTTTAGGTCCTAAACCTGGTTTGTAATTGCGGATTTTATCTTGTCGACTGAATACAATCCTTCTTGACTTTTCAACTTTCCGACCTTTCGACCTTTTGACTTTTCGACCTTTCGACCTTTTGACCTTTTGACCTTTTGACTTTTCGACTTTAAATCTTAATTCCCATTCTCCTCTTCACCAAAAAACTGCTTTATCTTTTTAATGTTTACCCAACGAGCATTCAAAATTAGAGAATAAGCCTCAACTTTCTTGTATTCAGAAGGCATATTTTTCATCATTTTGTAGAAATAAATGGCTTTACGAATCCACTCTATGCCCTTTTTAACATCACCTTTCATTTCGTAGATAACGGCCAGGTTATAAGCTGCACGACCCGCGAGCTTCATATCCTCTTCTTTGGTCAAACTCTCCCATAGGCAGATGGCTTTATCAAAATCATTCCTGTTGATATAATAAAGAGCTGCTGATAATCTCTTTTCTCCTGAAACAAAGTAGTCACGGCTGATATTTTCCCACTGCGGTGAAATCAAATCAACATAGCTCCGTCCCAATTCGTATGAAGCATCGTTTAACAACTCTTCTCTATCAGGCAATTTTTCATTGACCAATCTATCGAAGCTCACGTCTTGTGATTCCAAAAACAAACTATCAACAAGCAATCTATTATCGTATAATTTCTGATATAGAGGATCGTAAATACGCCACAAACCATAGTAATGAACTTCTGTTAAGGCCCAAAAAGTATCACCCTCTACAATATCATGTTTATTAAAGGCCTGAATGTCTTCTAAAACGACTAAGACATCCGACTGTGTCTCCTTGCAAATGCTATCAACCCGGAACCATTCCAGAGGAGAGAAATGCCGAATGGTATCGGGCATCATCTTTCTGGGAAGACGAACAAAAGGAATGGAATCCTGTTGCAAATACTCCGAGATATTCTCGCTGAATCCCTGATAACAATTGAAAGGCATCTCCTGCGTATGATCTATTGTGTCTTTCATAGCAACACCCGTAACGGAATAATAGTGCACGACGCTATCTGAAGGGAAATGCTGATTTCTATCGACAAAAGCGATGCGATTAATATCAGCAGGAAGTATAACCCTGGGTGCTTCCAAAGCCTGAAACTGGATCTCGGATGTTGTTTTACAAGCAGACAGAGATAGAACAATCAAGATCGTGCCAACAGAGACAAGGTTAAGAAAGATATTTTTTAATTTCATAGTTAAAATAAGTTAGGCCAATTATGATTTGGAAAACAAAGAGTCGTTTTAATATAATATTAGATTCCCAGCCAATACTTTCTCAAAAACCATTCCAAAATAAGCAACATAATAACAAAACATAAAATCCAAATAATATTAAGTGTCGAACTGTACTTGTTTTCAAGTGATATTCGTGCTCTCACTTTATTATTCATTAAAAGACTATCAGATAATTGCGAGAGTTTTGAAACTGGAAAATGGAGCCCCTCACTTAAGTCTGATAGTTGTTTCAGAAGATTGGGATTAGCCTGTAAGTTTTTCGCTTCCAAATTATCAGCACTGATCAGGAAAGCTCCCCGACTTTCCAAATCCTGATCAAAAGCTTTTACTTTGGCTGCAAATTGATAGTTTCCTGCCGGTAGCCTGTTTAAGTCTAAACCGTATACATGCCCCAATCGTTCAAATTGATAAGCAAACTCCTCACCATTTTCATTTTGCAAAAGGAACTTGATATCAGCTTTATTGGTGGCCTGATAGCTCTTATTATACAATTGTGCCTCAATGCGAATCTCATCGCTTTCCTTATACACCTTATCGTATTGAAGGACTAATTGGCTTTTCTTAACCCTAAGAGCCAGATATTGCACCATTTGATTGATTAAAGTATTGAAATGCTCATGCGAACCGTTCGTTTTATAGTCGTGCAATTTCCATCGCCACAATCCCTCACCTAAAATATAAGCTTGTTTCTGTTGATCTTTTTGCGAAAACACCACTAAGGGCACATCAGTAGGGATTCCTTTAATAAGCTGGGACCCTAAGATATGTGATTCCTGATTAAACTGGTATTGGGCCATGGGTGACATCAAAGGCGGGAACTCTGCGATGCTCTTTTTATCCTGTTGATTTATCTCAAAAAGAGAAAAGCCAGCGTCGAATCCTATTCTGGCATCCTGATAGAGCGCATTATCCCGAAGCATATTTAAACCCAAATCCAAAAGATTAAGTGCATTGATATCACTCCCCCCACCTAAAATCATCATAAAAGGCAGATCAGAACTTTTTAACTGAGAGAAAAACGCACCTCCTGCTTGTTTGATCGAAGGCAGTTGATAAAGAATCATCAGGTTAAAGTCAGAGAAATCAACTTGCTTCTTAGAGATATCAATCAAATCGATTGAGAAATTGCCTGGCTCACTCAAAGCAGAATGCAGAGCTGCAATATCGGGATGGTAAGTGTCGTAACAAATCGCTATTTTTCGTTTACTATCCAAAACATCGACTACCAGATCGCGAACATTATTCTTTAGGCTATACTCTCCCTTCAGTGGATGAACACGCAACTGGTATTTTTGTAAACCCACACGGCTTGGATTGATAAAAAAATCTTTCTCCACAAAAAATGCATCTGAAGTAATAGCAACCGTATCTCCATATAAAATCTCTGAACCCGAATAGAGCTTCATAATGAGTTTTTCACCTGAACAAAAATCAGCCTTTAATCCCACACGAACAGGGGTATTCGATTTAAGGAAAGCAAGCTTATTACTCCTTAAAGATACAATGGACAAATCCTTTTGAGTTGCAGCATCGCCAAGGGCAAGGCTATGAACAAGGCTTTTGATTTCCTGAACCAAAAAACGAGGATCGTTTCCCTTATTGTACAAAGCATCGCCTGCCAATATCACCTGAGTTTGCTCGGGAGCTTGCAGGTTATTTTTCAAATAAGCGAATAAAGAGGCATAATCGCTGGAAAGGTCAGAGAAATCAAAAACATCTACAGGTCTTACCTCCTGTCCAAAGCTTAGTTTCTGTACTTCATACTTACTGCTTAGTTTTTGCAGAAAGCCATCCACATCCGTTGAATAATCATTTAGAAAATAGGTTGAGTCCTTAGAGAACCTTACGGACTGAGAATTATCCTGTGCCCATATCAACAGAGGTTTCTCGATATGCTCCTGACTGTATTTAATTCGAGGATTGAGTAAAAGAAACAATAAGCCAATGTAAACCAGGGCACGCAAGACAGCTAATACAGTAGTTCGAATTGGCGATAAGTCGTTCTTATAGGGATTTTTATAATAATACTGCCCATACACCAATGCGACCGCCAATAGTAGGATAGGCAATAACCACCACAAAGAATGCTCAGTTATAATAGAAATGTTCAAAAGAATATTTTTTAAGTTTCAACAAATTTAATAAACTCTGCGATCTATTTAATTAATCTTAATACTAAAGTGAACATTTTCTAAATTACAAACTAGAAGTTTTCAATTCACTGTCATATTTGACGTACCTTTGTCCTCTTAAATTTGATGCACACGTATAATTAAAATCAAAATAATGTCATTTACATCTTTAGGTTTATCTCCCGTTTTATTAAAAGCTTTGGCTGATGAAAACTATTCTCAGCCCTACCCTATTCAAAAGGAGGCTATTCCAGCTATTCTAAGCAAAAAGGATGTTTTAGGTATTGCAAAAACAGGATCAGGAAAAACAGCGAGTTACGTTCTACCTATCCTGAACAATTTAAAAAGCAATAAACCTCTTAAAAACAGACACATTAAGGTCCTTGTTTTAGTTCCTACACGTGAGCTTGCTAGTCAGGTTGAAGACGTATTTAGAACATTTACTTCTGCCTTACCTGATAGAGTGAAAACACTGGCTATTTTCGGTGGGGTTTCTATCAACCCTCAAATGATGGCTTTAAATGGTGTTAGCATTCTGGTTGCAACACCTGGTCGATTAATCGAATTGGAAGAATCCAATGCCGTTAATTTATCGGATATTGATACCTTGGTTCTTGATGAAGCAGATAAGATGCTTAATCTCGGATTTAAATATGAGATGGATCGAATTTTTGCGCTTCTTCCTAAAAAGCGTCAGAATCTTTTGTTCTCAGCTACTCTAAGCAAAGAAGTCGAGAACATTAAAGAACTTCTTTTAGATCGTCCAGAGGTCATCAAAATTGAATCAAAAGAAGAAGAGAAGGAACTTATTGATCAGATTGCCTATGCGGTTGAGGATAGTAGAAAAGGACCTCTACTACGCTACTTAATCAAGAAGAACAATCTAAAACAGGTTTTGGTTTTTGTGTCCTCAGCTTTTAAAGCAGATGGTGTTGCCAACAAACTTTGCCGAAATGGCATACACGCCGTTTCTACTCATGGGAAGAAAAGCATGAATTCACGTAGCGAGAGCTTAAGACGATTCAAAACAGGTAAAATTCGAGTCCTTGTCACCACCGATCTTTTAGCTCGTGGTATCGATATTGAATTTCTGCCTTATGTGGTGAACTACGAATTGCCACGATCTCCCAAAGACTACGTACACCGCATTGGTAGAACAGGTCGAGCAGAATCACCTGGTGAAGCAATTTCTTTCGTTACGCCTGAGGATGAGCATCACTTTAAGGTAATTCAGAAGAAAATGAAGAAAGAAGTTAAGATGGTTGATAGCTCAAATTTTGATATGCAAGGCTATTAATTCGTGAAACATATATATAAAGATGCCCGGCTCAAATTAATGTGTCGGGCATTTTGGCTTATCTATAAATTTGAATAATTTTCATACCAATTTAATTTCAAAATCATCTTTAAATAATATGAACTGATTTTTAGCTATATCAAGGCAAAAAAGTAAAAGATAGCCGAGTTACCTTGCATCTTTTTTAACGAAGATATAGCTGAAAAGAAACATTTTATAAGATCGGTTTTGATGTTAATCTGGTATTACCTACAATTCTATTTTTCAGACTTGCATTTCAGTTCCTTCTGCCTACATTACCTAACAGTTACATGAATGCATTTTGTTTGTCTTTCAAGAAGAACGTAACATTTACCCTCATCCTGCATTTTAATTAATTCACGCAGCAATATATTTCGAAGGCGGTAAGTATAAACAGGTGTACTATTACCTCTCTCAAAAAAACGTGTTTGGACAATATCAAAAGTTCGTCCATAATAATGCGATGAATTGTTTGGCGTAGCGTTTACATTGCTTTTACGTAGCGATTTTTGATCTTCGAGGGTCCGTAATATGGATGAAATTGAAAACCGATATTTTTTAATGCCTAACTCTTCGAGTTGGTCGCAAAACCTTTCCCCAAGTAAGTTTAAAAATTCTTCTGCCGATTCTTGCAGGTAAGGTAATGAATTTCTTAAATGGGGTATTTCATAGTATTCGTTATCGGTAATTTCAACAAGTTCATAACGATCACAAAACTCTTCGGCACTTGTCTTATCATTCTTTCTTGAATCCAAAGGCTTTTTTAAGCCCATTGTTCGGGCTACCTCAAGGTGATAATTATTATTATAGCGACGCAGCGCTCCCTTTTCATTTTTTGTAAGTACTGGAACAGAGAATTCGTCTATGCTTTTGCCTTTTGGTGTAGGATTTAGAGCTCTAAATATTAAAAATAGAATAACTGAGAATATTACAGCTGCCACTAGAATTTTACGAATACTATACTTTTTTTTTCTTTTATTCATGTCAAAATTTTACTCGCACAAAGGTAAAAAAAAGGAGTTCTCAACAAATTGGTAAGTAAAGAATCTTATTAACTCATCAAACTATTTACACCTTGTTAATGTAGCTTCAATTCTTCAAAAGTCATATTTCCCTAAGTGATTTTGCCTTCTCAAAAATTTGTGGCTTCGCATTGTAAAACATCGATACCTGATCACTTAAACTCATATCTCTATTTTTAAAATTTCTCGCGTTTCACCCCTAGGACTTCGTCGAGTTTCGCTTTGCTCAAGTTCCCTAAAGGGGACTTAAAAAACTACTGCCCATAAGCCCCTTTAGGGGTTTGGGGTAATTTGCAGTCCTTATTACACAAAGCACAGATAATAAACTTTCTCAATTTAGAGATTATGAAAATAATCAGATAAGCCCTGACTAAGTATCAGGCCACACGATACAATCGTGCGGCAACTCTTTGAATATCTAAATGCTTCAATGAAGAAAATTTCATCAATAACTTTAAAATCGGAAGGGTATTGTATTATCCCATACAAACTTCGGGAAAGGCATTAGAAAAATCCACCTTCGTCTTGTCTTTCGCGACTATCTCTGTGCTTTCTTCTTTTAGCTTTGTTTTTACCACTTCCAAATCGGTACGAAAAGCCTAAATAAGCTGTTCTGCTTTCCCAGTTGAATTCCCCATCCTGAATATAAGGTACTTTTGATTTGAAATTAAATCTCATTCCTTTAAAAATATCGTTAACCCTGAAGGTAATTGTCCCTTTTCCCTTTAAAACATTATAGCTGGCTCCGGTGTTAATCATCCACATGGGCTCAATCTCAAACTGTAAACTTTCACCACCTCCCCGGTACATGGCAAACAGTTGAAATTTTAGTTTTTTAGTAGCTGTAAAGCTATTGGCTATGCGAAAATTTAAGGAGTTATTGGTAATTTCAAGATTATCCCCGTCTGCGACACCCGTTTCCTTTTGGACGTACAAATCAGAACTGGCATTTACTGACCACCAGTTATAAAAACGATAATTAGCTGATAATTCAAGCCCATAACGATCGTTACTTTCAGTGTTAAAATACGTAAGTTCAACTTTTTCAATATCTAAAGGGTCTTTATTCAAGACTCTGGAAATATTATCATTCACTCGTCTATAGAATGTTCCAAATGTTAAGGATCCCTTTTCTAAAGTTTTTGTGTAATTAAATTCGAAGGAATTGGTAAATTGAGGTTTCAAATTTGGATTCCCAAAGGAACTAATCAGGGGTGTGCTCCACTCCCTGATAGGGTTAACCTGTCTTATCGAAGGTCTGTCTACTCTTCGGCTATAACTCAATTGAAACTGATGTTTTTTTGTAGGCGTATAGGTGAAAAACATCGAAGGATAAACTGAAAAAATCTCATCGGTATATTTAGCATTTTCATCTCCCTTATTGAACTCTCCTTCTACTTCATATTGCTCAAAACGAGCACCTAACTGCATCGAAAAATCATTGATCTTTTGATTCAGATTCACATATCCCGAGTAAATGTTTCGATCGTATTCGAAGGATGAATTAGGCTTTCGAATGGTTCTGTACCAATCGCCTTCCACAATTCGCTGACCACTATTGTCATAAACAAAATCATGCTGTGTCGTCTTCCTGTCATTTTCAGTCTTGTTTATTCTTGCTTCTAAACCCAATTCAAGTTTTGTATTTTCTAAAATAGGATTCGTGTAATCCAGATTAAAAAGATGATTACGATAATCGTTCTGAATATCATCCGTATAATTAGATGTGAAATCACTCGTGTTTAAGAATTCTTTGCTAATCGCATCCTCAGGAGAATCATTTTTACTATAGGTTATTTCAAATTCAAGACTGTGTTCTTTCTTTTCGAAATCAATTTTATAGTCCAGATTATATGTCCTGGAAGTATTCTTTGAATTCGATTTGAGATAGCTATCAATATCTAACACATTATCTTTGGAGATTTTTGTAGTCCCTTCCGATAAATCATCGAAATAATTTTGAGTGGTATAAAATGAAAGGGTATTCTTATCGTTTAAGTAGATATCGGCACCAACTTTTAATAATTGAGACGTATTATCACTATTAAATTTAAAATCCTGAATGATATCAGGTGTTATTGACTGACCATCCTGGGTTTCAAAATATCTGTTTACAACACCGTCATAATCCCTTTGTCCTCCATTACCACCATAGTTTAAGAAGAAATTTACATCTCCTGTTTTATAGTTTAAGTCTAAAGAACCATTTCGTCGAGTATTTACCCCTCGTGTTAGCCCCACATTTACATTTCCGTTAAAGCCAATGTTCGCATTTTTATTTAAGATAATATTAATAATACCACTCATTCCCTCCGGATTATATTTGGCTGATGGATTGGTGATTAACTCAATACTCTTAATTGAGGTCGATGGGATTTGTTGTAACAATTGAGCCGGGCTTATATTGGTCGGCTTACCATCAACCAATATTCTAACATTTTCGTTACCTCTTAAACTTACAGCTCCGGTTTGACTATCAACGCTAACCGACTGCACATTGTTTAAAACCTCAGAAGCGGTAGCCCCTGCTGCCGTCAAATCTTTGCCAACATTAACAACTTTCCTATCTATTTTCTGAGTTACTGTAGACAGTTCCGCCCGCACGATAACCTCATCAATTTCAGAAGCTTCTTCTTCCAGATAAACAGTTCCCAGCTTGTGTGAAGAGTTCTTGGATGTAAATGTGACCTCTTTTCGGTATATTTTATATCCAATAAATTGTATTTCAACAGTATGGGTTCCTTCATCAATTTTTTTGATACTGAACTTCCCTTTACTATCTGTAATACCACCAGTAAGTATTTGATTATTAGCATCCCGAATAACAACATTTACATAGGGTAATGCCTGTTTTGTGTTCTGATCAATAATAACACCGGAGATCATGCCATTTTTATGTCGATCGCTTTGGGGCGCTTGAGCATAATGGGGCATACTGAATAAAAGCAAGAGGGCTATTAATAATATTTTTCTCATAATTATCCCTTTAGACTTGTTAACTTATTACTATAGGACTACACTTAAGACTTATTTGTTACAAATTAATCTTATAATTAAGCCTTATTAACAAATAAGAAGGATACAAATCCCATATCTGATAATCTCAGGTGCTTTTCATGACACAAATTGGAAACAATTATATCCTTTTTAGTAAAATTACTAATAAGTCTAAATTACCGAAAGTAAAAAACTGCATAAAGAGCTATTAATACAATCAAATGAATATCACCTTACTTCTCAGTACATCATCTATTATTTCATTAAAAACAAACTTATTAGCAGACAGACGCAAAAAGAAACTCAATAAACATCTGAAAATCGTCATGTTGTTATTGATCACACTTAATTTCATTTTGCTTTTATCATACGCAGCAGGATATATAACCGGCTATCTTTCCAGCTAAAAAACCAAAAAAAATCTCCTTAGCCTAACAATTAGGATAAGGAGATTTTTTATACATGTCTGTTCAACAGCTCAAACAAGTATTCTTACATAAATCCACCGCCACCTTGCGTTTCACGGCTATCTCTGCGTTTTCTTCTTTTGGCTTTGTTTTTACCGCTACCAAATCGGTACGCAAAGCCAAGGTATGCTGTTCTACTCTCCCAATGGAATTCTCCACTCTGATTGTAAGGTACTTTTGAATTGAATTTGAACTTCATTCCTTTGAAAATATCATTCACTCTAAATGTTAAGGTTCCTTTACCTTTTAATACTCTATAGCTAGCACCAGTATTGATCATCCACATTGGATCTACCTCAAACTGAAGATCTTTTCCTCCACCACGATACATGGCAAACAATTGGAATCTCAATTTTTTTGTTGCTGTAAAGCTATTCGATACTCGAACATTAAAGGAATTGTTTGTGATTTCCAGATTCTCTCCGTTAGATACACCAGTCTCTTTCTGGATATATAAATCGGAGCTGGCATTCATCGACCACCACTTAACGAATCGGTAATTTGCCGACAACTCAACACCGTAACGATCGTTACTATCGGTATTGTAGTACGACATTTCCACCTTTTCAACATCCAAAGGATCTTTGTTCAATACTCTCGAAATATTACCATTTACTCTTCGGTAGAATACCCCAACTGTAGCAGAACCTTTCTTTAATCCTTTTGTATAATTGAACTCGAACGAGTTGGTGAACTGAGGATCTAATTCAGGATTCCCAAACGAGCTAATCAAAGGTGTACTCCACTCTCTAATCGGATTCACTTGCTTTATAGATGGTCTGTCTACTCGTCTGCTGTAACTCAACTGAAATTGATTTTTTTCGCTCGGATTGAAAGTGAAAAATACAGAAGGATACACAGTAAAACGACTATCGGTATACTTAGCCTTTTCATCTACTTTAATAAACTCTCCGTCTACCTCGTACTGCTCAAATCTAGCACCCAATTGCATCGACAACTTATCTATTTTGTGATTTAAATTCACATATCCCGAATAGATACTTCTGTCGTATGTAAATGCAGAATTTGGTTTCTGTGCGGTTACATACCAATCGCCATCGGGCATCATATTTCCCATATCATCATAAACAAAATCGTGCTGATTTGTTACTCTTAAATTCTCAGTATCATTTAATCTAAACTCCAATCCTAATTCCAACTTTGTATTTTCCGACAATGGATTTGTGTAATCCAGGTTTAGAAGCTTATTGGTGTAATCATTATTAACATCATCTATGTAATTCGAAGTCAAATCAATCGGATTAAGCAATTCGGTATAAGTAGCATCTTCAGGGGAATCACTCTTACTATAAGTAGCTTCGAACTCCAGATTGTGTCCTTCTTTTTCAAAGTCGATTTTATAGTTAAAATTATAAGTTCCGTTAGTGTTTTCTGTTTCAGATCTCATCAAACTATGATAATCCAAATCTGTTCCTCTATAAATCTTTGTTGTACCATTAAATTCACCATCTCGAAAATTCTGTGTGGTATAAAAAGAAAGTGTATTCTTTTTATTCAAATAGATATCGGCTCCTACTTTTAGCAACTGGGAATTGTTATCGCTTTTGAATTTAAATTTCTGTAAGATATCATTATCCAGAATTACATTTCCATTCTCATCTTCCGAGCTTCTTAAAACATCTCCATAATTATCTCTTTTTCCTCCGTTTGCACCAAAGTTTAAGAAAAAGTTCACCTTACCGGTTTTGTAATTCATATCTAAAGAACCATTTCCACGTGTTTCAACACCTCGTGTTACCCCTAGATTCACATTACCATTAAAACCAATATTGGCATTTTTATTTAAAACAATGTTTATGATACCACTCATCCCTTCAGGATTGTATTTTGCTGAAGGATTAGTAATCAACTCAACACTCTTAATTGAAGTCGATGGGATTTGTTGCAACAGTTGCGCAGCACTAATATTAGTTGGTTTACCATCGACTAATATTCTCACATTTTCGTTACCTCTTAAGCTCACAGATCCCGTTTGACTATCAACACTAACAGATTGAACATTATTTAAAACTTCTGACGCGGTTGCTCCTGCAGCAGTTAGGTCTTTACCTACATTAATAACCTTTCTGTCAATTTTCTGAGTTACAGTCGATAATTCTGCCCTAACAACAACTTCGTTTAGGACTTCAGTGTCTTCTTCGAGCTCAACAGTTCCAAGTTTATGGGAGGAGTTTTTAGATGTAAAATCCACTTCCCTGATATAAGGCTTATAGCCAATATATTGAATTTCAACGGTATTTTTCCCTTTAGTAATTTTCTTTATATTAAACTTCCCTTTATCATCGGTAATCCCTCCAGTTAATATTTGATGGTTTGCATCTCTAATTACAATATTAACGTATGGCAATGGCTGTTTTGTATTATTGTCAATGATTACGCCTGAAACGGCACCCATCTTAGTACTGATATTTTTAGGTGTTTCTGCATAATTAATAAAACTACAAAACATTAAAATGGCTACAAATAGAATTCTTTTCATAAATATTTTTTTGGTCGGTTTGATTATGACTATATGACTACAGCTTCGTTTTTTTAGTTACACATTAGTTCGATGATTAACCTTTATTAACAGATCAGGCCTAATTTAAAATCCAATGGGAAATCATCCTTTTAAAACTAACATATCACCATGCCAATCATATTCTGTGCCGAAAATTGTATCGTGCGCTAAATCAACACAAAGCATTTATTTATATTTATTTCACTGTTCGAAATCGAACAAATCCTGTACGATTTCGAGTTCCAAATACAAGATTCATAACTCAACATGAACAAAGGCAAATCCGAGCCTAACACATTAATAACATATGTTTTATTTTCATTAACATTGTAAATAAGTCATAACTATCTGAAACAAGGGATTGCCAAATAAATTATTAATCGAAACGATAACAGATCAAATGAATATCATTCTACTTCTCTGCTCATCATCTGTTTTAGCATTAGGAACAAGCCTATTAGCTGACAGACGCAAAAAAAAAAAATAAAGAGACATTTAAAAATCATCATGTTGTTTTTAATTGTCCTTAATCTCATTTTTCTATTATCATACGCCTTAGGTTACATCAATGGCATTCTATCTAGATAAAAAAAACACCCCAGTTCAGAATTTGAGCTGGGGTGTTTTTATATTACTTTTTTAATAAAATCTATACTACTGTATCAGGTCTATGAATTCATCCTCCGAAATGGTTTTAATTCCGAATTTCTCAACTTTTTCAAATTTGCTTGGTCCGACTTTATCGCCAGCCAAAAACAAATCGGTTTTTTTCGAGATGGAGCTGGTATTTTTACCTCCATTCTGTTCGATTAAAGCTTTCAATTCGTCTCTCGAATGCGTTTTAAAACTTCCTGATATCACGATAGACAAACCTTCCAGTTTATTTGTCTGATTAGCTAACTCTTCCTGATTCAATTCAAATTGCAAGCCATGTGCTATCAGTTCATTCACCAGATTATTCTGAGCCTCATCCTCAAAAAACAGGATAATACTCTTGGCTATTTTCTCTCCTATCTCGTCTATATTCACCAAATCTTCCAGACTTGCCTTCATCAGCAATTGAACAGATGGTAGTGTCTTTGCTAATTTTTTGGCAACTGTTTGTCCCACGTGACGAATACCCAAAGCAAACAATACTTTCTCGTAAGGTACTTTTAGAGATTCCTGTATACTACTTAATATTCGATCAGCCGACTTATCACCCATTCGCTCGAGTGGCATCAGGTCTTCTTTTTTTAATCGATAGAGATCTGAGATAGTATGAACCAAACCCTCCTGATACAAAAGCTCAATGGTTTCTTCACCCAAACCATCAATATTCATGGCCTTGCGAGCAATAAAATGCTCTATCCTTCCCTTTATTTGAGGTGGACAATGGACGCTGTTCGGACAGTAGTGATTTGCTTCACCTTCCATTCGGAGCAATTCAGTTCCACACTCAGGACATTGCTCAATGAATTCAATTCTTACTGCATCAACTGCTCTCTGATCTACATCAACGCCAACAATCTTTGGAATAATCTCTCCTCCTTTTTCAACAAACACACTGTCGTTAACATGTAAGTCGAGATTCGCTATAATATCAGCATTATGCAAAGAAGCTCTCTTGACAACCGTGCCAGCTAACTGAACAGCTTCAAGATTAGCTACAGGCGTAATAGAACCAGTACGCCCCACCTGGTATGTAACATCAATCAAGCGAGTAGCAACCCGTTCTGCCTTATACTTATATGAAATTGCCCAACGGGGCGATTTAGCGGTATAACCCAACTCATCCTGCTGATCAATAGAATTCACCTTGATCACAATACCATCGATAGGTACAGGTAGTTCTTCACGTTTTTCATCCCAATAATTGATAAAAGCTATCACCTCGTCGATAGAATGACAAAGCTTTGTATCGTCAGATATTTTAAATCCCCAGGACTTAGCCTTAGCTAAATTTTTAAAATGATCGCGAGCAGGTAAGTCTTTCCCTAACAAGTAGTAGAGATAACAATCCAAATCTCGTTTAGCCACAACAGATGAATTTTGCATTTTAAGACTGCCAGAAGCGGCATTTCTGGGGTTCGCAAAGGGGGCTTCTCCCTGTTCCACTCTTTCTTCATTCAACTTATTAAAAACATGGAAGGGCATCATAATTTCACCTCGAATTTCGAACTCTTCAGGATAATCATCGCCTTGTAAGCTCAAAGGAACAGCCTTTATCGTCTTTACATTAGCTGTCACATCATCTCCCTGAACCCCATCTCCCCGGGTAAGAGCCTGTACCAACTTGCCTTTTTTATATTTCAAACTTATCGAGGTCCCATCGTATTTCAATTCACAAACGTATTGAATCTCCTCTTCGGTTAGTTTCTTTATCCTGGTTTCGAAATCCCTGATATCTTCTTCGGAGTAGGTATTACCCAGCGAAAGCATGGGATACTGATGTACGACCTGTTTAAATTCCAGATTGATATCACTCCCAACCCGCTGGCTTGGAGAACTTGCATCACCGTATTCAGGATATTGTTTTTCCAGTTCAATCAGCTCATTCATCAGCATATCAAAATCGAAATCGCTAATAGTTGGCTGTGAAAGGACGTAATAGTTATAGTTATGTGTATGGAGTTGCTCTCGCAATAATGAAATGCGTTGAAGGGCTTCGTTTTTATTCATAATTCTGTTGATATTTTTTTTTCCAGAGCATAAAAATAGTAATAGAATAGCAATGATTCATAAATTCCCGAGGTGAGATTACATATTTATTTTAAAGAGCCGGATTCACTTATACTTACCAGTACTCAGATAAAAATTCTTTTAAGTTCAATTTTAACAATAAGACTGTACAATTATTTTATTTATCTGACTTTCAGTAAAGTTAATCATCATAAATAAAAATATGCTGTTATAATTAAACCAAAATATTATCTTTCGTCATAATTTCACCAAATCTGGTTTCTTTTTGCTGTGTTTTACCGATAATAAAGCCCGTTTAACCGATTAGCCCTCTCAAAACTAAAGCAAGTAAAGTAAATTAGCATTAGAAATTAATACAAAGCATTATGTATAAAGATAGAAAACCCCTGTTTATTGGATTAGTCTTAATCCTGGTTGGAATTGCAATTTTATTGGGAGATCTAAACTTCTTGCCAAAAGAAATACATCATTACATTTTCCGTTGGGAAAGTTTTTTAATTCTTATCGGTCTGCTTTTGATCTTTATTCGAAGAAGAATTCTTGGTGGTGTTGCAGTTCTGGCAATTGGCGCCTATTTCCTGGCAGATGATCTCTTTATTTTACCCGAAGACTGGCAAATTTGGTTTTGGCCTGGTATTCTTATCCTTATGGGGATAGGCTACATCCTAAAAGCTGACGATTGTCAATCAGCTTGCAAAAACAAGCATCAGGAAACTGAAAACAAATAGTATTATTTCATTTACAATTCAGATTATTAAAACATATCGTTATGAATAGAGATTATAGAAACAAACCAGAATTCAAAAGATCAGGCCCCGGGAGTGGTTCTATTTTTGGTATCTTATTAATATTATTTGGTGGTGCTTTAATTCTTAACAATCTTGACTTAATACCTTCAAGCCTAGATCACATCATTTTTTCCTGGCCCATGCTCCTTATCATTCTAGGTAGCCTGTTCGCTTTTGCAAAAAATGATAAGTCAACTGGCTACACCCTTATCGTTATTGGCGCAGTTTTTATGCTCCCCAGACTCTTGGACTGGCAGTTAGACCTCTATCGTTTCTTCTGGCCTGTTATACTGATCATTATTGGCGTTATGGTGATTCGAAAGCGAAATTTCTGCTCACCAAGCATGGCTTGCAGACCCGGTGAATCCTCTGACTATATAAACGAATTGAATCTTTTTGGTGGTGGTGAACGTATCATCAACTCCAAAAATTTCAGAGGCGGACGAATCACAAGCATATTTGGTGGCAGTGAAGTCAATTTAACTTACGCCCAATTAGCCGAGGGAACAAATGTGATTGATGTGTTTGCCATGTTTGGAGGTTCGGTAATTATTGTACCTGCCGACTGGGACGTAAAAGTTGAAATTTCAGCTGTTCTGGGTGGTGTTGCCGATAAAAGAATGCCAAGCCCCAACTATATTGTTGAACCCAAAAAGGAATTAATCATCAAAGGCTTTGTTGCACTTGGCGGTTGCGAAATCAGATCTCAAAAATAAGCTGGTATTTATTCCCGAGGCTTGTTTCTAAATCAATTGCCACCCTACTAATTGCATAATAACAGTATGGAACACCCTATTCTTTCCAATCGCTATGGCGTACCCATCTATCTTGGATTTTGGTTTGTATTTACAGCAATGCTATTCACTATCGATTGGTACTTCCAAAACGAAGTTTATCAGGAAGCCATTGCTTCTGCTCTCAGCATATCCTTACCTCTATTGATTATTGCACCTTCGGTTTGGTTTGTTGTGAAGCATATCGATGTAGAAAAAATTGGCCGACTCGCAGCTGTATTACACCATATAGCTGTGGCAATCATTATTGTTGTAGCCTGGTTGTCCCTCACTCACTTTATTTATTCCTGGATTGGGAACCCAATTGCAAAAGACCACAGGCCCAGCATCATTATGCCTCATCATTGGTTAGTCTTCATGGCTTTCGCTATATACGACTACATCATCATGCTGTATTACATGATTATCTATTATCGCAATTTCAAAGAAAAAATTGAAGACGAATCTGAATTAAGGAACCTCGTTAAGGAAGCAGAGATAAATGCTTTAAAATCTCAAATCAATCCTCATTTCTTATTCAACAGCCTGAATTCGGTAAGCTCATTAACGCTCATTCAACCCGAACAGTCACGTGACATGTTGGTCAAACTGTCTACCTTTTTAAGGTATTCTCTCGATCAGGATTTAAAAGAACTGAACACCCTATCGAATGAAATGAAAAACAGCCGCTTGTATCTTGAAATTGAAAAAGTTAGATTTGGAGACCGCTTGGTTTTGGATTTTGAACTTGATACTATTTGCGAAACTTTAAAAATCCCCAATCTTATCTTGCAACCGATCTACGAAAATGCGATTAAACATGGGGTCCACGAAAGCATAGAGCCAGTAGTGATTAAAACACGAGCTCAGGTGGAAAATGGCAATTTAATTATTCAGATTTCAAATAATTTCGACAGCGATGCTATTGCTCCTAAGGGACAAGGCATTGGCTTAAAAAATATTCAAGAGCGATTATATCTTATATATGGCAGAAAGGATTTATTAGGAATTACCCGTACAGAATCTAATTTCACTGTAAATTTGGAATTCCCGCAATAAATATCATTCTATTTGGAGCATCCATCTAATACCTGCATGTTCAGGAATCAAAAGGAAATCGCAATTAAATCTCATATCTTTTTTGAGCTAATACTCAAATTATTATTCTTATGGAAAAGATCAAAACTATTATTATCGACGATGAATTATTAGCCAGAGGATTGGTTAAAAACTATTTAGAGGACTATGATAATATTGAAATATTAGGCGAATTTTCAGATGGATTTCAGGGATTAAAAGCGATTAATGAACTTCAACCAGATCTGATTTTCCTTGATGTGCAAATGCCAAAGCTTACCGGATTTGAACTATTGGAATTACTCGACCAGCCCTACAATATTATTTTTACAACTGCCTATAATGAATATGCCATAAAAGCTTTTGAGCACAACGCAGTAGATTATCTGTTAAAACCTTTCTCACAGGAACGTTTTGCCGATGCCATTTCAAAAGCTATTTCAAGGCTACAGAATCAGGCTGCAAAGAACGAAATTATTGAGAAACTCAAGCAATTCGAAGATAAAAACAAAGATCAACTCAATCGAATTGTCGTGAAATCAAGGAATAAAATTGACATCATCCCGGTTGATAGTATTCGATATTTCGAGGCGCAGGACGACTATGTCATGATCTACACGAATGATGGGCATTATCTGAAACAGAAGACGATGAAATATTTTGAGACTCACCTCAACCCCAAGGAGTTCTGTCGCATTCATCGTTCCTATCTAATTAGAATAGAAGAAATATCGAAATTAGAGCCCTATGAAAAGGACAGCTGGATGCTTATTCTAAAGGCTGGTGAAAGGCTTAAAGTCAGTAAGAATGGTTATAAATTACTAAAGCAACAGTTAGGTTTTTAAACTATCTATATTTCTGGCAAAGAGGACGCATCATGTCTTCTAAGCCATTCAGTTTTATTTCATAAACAACACCTAACATTTCCCCAAGCTTTCCGGGAGGAAACCCTTTTTGATGGTACCAAACAACGTAACGCTCTGGTAAATCCAGAATGTACCACCCCTTATATTTACCGTATGGCATGCGCATTTGAATAATCTTTATAAGCTCGTCGCCATTCGAAAAAATATTTGGAGCATCTGTCATCATATCGTTTGTTTTCTATTGTTATTATTCGGCGAAACCACCACCTATTAGTTTATTACCTACATAAAAGGCCACAGGCTGCCCGGGAGCAACTGCCCAGGCGGCATGTTCGAGTTCAATTTTCATTTCATTATCATTTAGAATTGTCAGGTTGGAGAAACCTTCAGGATTCAATCCTAGACCGCGAACAACCGTTGTTATTTCGGGCTCATTAATATCCTCCGAATTATTAAGGTAAAACTCACTCACTTTAAATTCTTTTTTATTCAATTTCTCACGCGGCTCAAGAACCAATGTATTATTTTCAGGATCAATCCGACTAACCATCAATCCCGTTTTCTCTTTAAGTTCCAATCCCCGTTTCTGACCAATGGTGTAATATGGGTACCCCTCGTGCCATCCCAGTTCATTGCCATCTGGATCTACAATTTTTCCTTTACCTATTTTCTCATCCACATCGGCAATTTCCTTTTTAAAAAAATCACGATAGTCCATACCATCGAGAAAACAGATGCCCATGCTTTCTTTTTTAGAAGCAACTTTCTTGTGTCCAAATCTCATGGCCATTTCACGTACCTCAGTCTTTGTAAATGATCCCAAAGGTGTAAGTGTTCTCGATAAGATTTCCTGATTCAGGTTCCACAAAAAGTAGGATTGATCTTTAGCAGGGTCGTTTCCTTTATGAATGTAATATGTTTTTTCTTCCTCAATGATTTGAATATAATGCCCTGTTGCAATATAATTCGCTCCTAACTGATCTGCTTTATCTAAAAGCAAGCGCCACTTCAATTGAGGATTACAATGAATGCATGGACTAGGTGTGCGTCCATTCAGGTACTCTTTTAGAAATTGACCAATAACAACATCCTTAAACTCATTACGGGCATCAATCACATGGTATTCTATAGAAAGTTTCTTTGCAAGTTCCTGGGCATCGACTATAAAGTCAGGTAGTTGGTTCTTATCGGGATGCTCATTGGGAGAATTCCAAAACCAAAGCGACACACCAATCACCTCATACCCCTTTTCTTTAAGCAACATGGCTGTTACCGACGAGTCGGTTCCCCCACTCATACCCAAAACCACTTTATTCTTATCTCTACGATCTATAGCCATCTCTCAAATTATCACTTTAATTTACAAAACTAGAAAAAAAGCAAGAATCGTTAAGATTAATAGACATTTATTCCATAAATCTTCCAAAATTCAACGATCATCGAAAAAAAGATAGCTTTTTACCTCAAATGTATATATTCGTTGATCAATCATAAACATTCACAAAAAATCAAATACATGAACTTAAAAAAAACAGGTCAAAGCATTCTTGGTTTGAGTTTAGCTCTTAGCGTTCTTACTGGATGCACCCAGGAAAAAACCATCGGCCAAGGTATCTTGAAAAAAGAAGATATGAACCTATCTGTGAACCCTGGCGTCGATTTCTTCGAATACGCCAATGGTACCTGGATGAAGAACACACCCATTCCTGCAGACAAAAGTCGTTATGGTGCTTTTGATATTTTAGGAGAAAGTGCCAACGAGGCCGTTCATAATCTTTTAGAAGAAGCTGCGAAAACTGAAAATGCAACTGAAGGAAGTAATTTAAAAAAGATTCAGGATTTCTATGCTACTGCAATGGATGTTGAGAATATCAACACGATTGGTCTAAAACCACTATTCCCTGAGTTTGAGAAAATTGCTGCAGTTAAGAATGCTAATGACTTGCGTAACGAGTTGATTCACCTTCATAAAATGGGTATCAGTGCACTATTTGGTGCCGGTGTTGATCAGGATATGAAGAACACAACTGTTAACAGAATGTATCTTTCAGAAGAAGGTCTTTCTCTTTCTGATCGTGATTATTACACCTCAGACAATGAAACCAGTGCAAACATCCGAACAGAGTTTGTGAAGCACATGGCGAAAATGTTTGAATTGATTGGCGAAGATGCAGCTGTTGCAAAGAGCAATGCAGAGAGAATCATGAAATTTGAAACTCGTATGGCTGAAAAGTTCAACACACGCTTAGAAAACAGAAATTATCCAGCCATGTATAATCCTAAAACTGTTGAAACTTTAATGAAGGAGTATCCTAACTTCGATTGGGCTATCTACTTTAAAGAAATGGGTGCAGACATTAAGGAATATGTTATTACAACTCATCCTCGATACATGAAGGAATTGAACCTGATGTTGAAAGATGTGAAAATGGATGACATTAAGTTGTATCTGAAATGGAAAGTATTGGATGAGTCCGCGGGTAAAGTATCTACCGAACTTGAGAAGGAACAGTTTGCTTTCTACGGAACAGTGTTAACAGGAGCTACCGAACAACAACCACGCTGGAGACGTATGTCAAACGCTACAGGTTCTGTTTTAGGCGAAGCTGTTGGCCAACTATACGTAGAAAAATACTTCCCACCAGAAGCTAAAGTGAGAATGGATAAGTTGGTGAACAACTTGAAAATTGCTTTACGCGGAAGAATTGAGAAATTGGAGTGGATGAGCGACGAGACCAGAAAAGAGGCTTTAGCTAAATTAGATGCTTTTGGTGTGAAAATTGGTTATCCTGAAAAATGGGAAGATTACTCAAAATTAGAAGTGGGTACTGATTCTTATATTCAAAATACCTGGAGAGCTGCTCGTTTTGGTGTTGCTAAAAACATTGCTAAACTAGGTGAGCCTGTTGATACCGAGAAATGGGGTATGACGCCACAAACTGTAAATGCCTACTATCACCCACTACTAAACGAGGTCGTTTTCCCAGCTGCTATTCTTCAGCCTCCATTTTTCTATATGAATGGTGACGACGCTGTTAACTATGGTGCAATTGGTGTGGTTATTGGCCACGAAATGACTCACGGTTTTGATGATTCAGGTCGTCGTTTCGATAAAGATGGCAACATGAGAGATTGGTGGACTGCTGATGACACTGAGAAATTCAAGGCAAGAGCTCAGAAGTTGGTTGATCAATTTAATGGATTCCAGGCTTTCGATGATTTGAATGTTGATGGTAAATTAACTATAGGAGAAAACATTGCTGATTACGGTGGATTAACTGTTGCTTTAGAAGCTTACAAAATGAGCTTAAATGGAGAAAAGCCTGCAGATATTGATGGTTTCAACAATATGCAGCGTTTCTTCCTTGCTTACTCAAAAGTTTGGAGAGGTAATGTGAGAGACACGTATTTGAGAAAATTAATTAAAGAAGATGTTCACTCACCAGGTCGTTACCGTGTAAACGGTGGTCTGTTCAACATTCCAGAATTCTACACAGCTTTCGAGATCAACGAAAAAGATCCTTTGTATCGTACCGAAGAGCAGAGAGCTAAGATTTGGTAATCACCTGAGTTGTAAACTCACTTGAAATATAAAAGCGATGGGGAAACTCATCGCTTTTTTTATGCTTGGGACTTGAAATATGCTTTCAATAATTTATATCCTTGTTTTATTCAACACAAAAGTCATTTTACATTAAGCTCTATAATATCGTAACAATTTCATTTTAAAAAAGTTGAAAACCCAAATCTTAAATTAAACTAAAAACCTTATCTAATGTGAATCACATGATTGTTTTATAAACTTTGTTTCTTATTTTTGTTATTGTTCTTATCAAACATCAAAAACACTGAAAAATAAATAGTTAATGAGATATTTCATTCAAAAGCTTATCATCCTCTTACTCCTTTCCGGACCTATTTTCAATGCTCACTCACAAACGGTTAATGTTGAGAGATCAAGCGAAAAGGTTGTGGTAAGGGGCAAATTTTATTATCTACACATTGTTCGCGAGAAACAAACCATGTTTTCTATTTGCAAAGCCTATGGGGTTAGCATTAAGGACGTCATGAAGATAAACCGTAAAAAAAATCATAGCTTAGATCTAAATGAAATTCTTAGAATCCCCTTTGTTCAATCATCAGCGACAAAACCCATCGTGACAGAACAGAGAAAAAAGCCTTCAAACTATTTCTATCATGTTATTCAGAAAGGCAACACCCTTTACTCCTTGTCCAAAGAGTTTAATCAGCCTATTGATAGCATAAAAGCCTGGAATCCGGAAATTGGAGAACAAGGGAAACTTTCAGTGGGAACTGTTATAAAAATTCAAAAATCAGAACGAACAAAAGCTTCAAGTCAAGCCAAGAATACATACAAAGTAAAGGCTAACGATTCTGAATCTGACATTCTGAATAAATTCAATATTAAACGCAAAGTATTCCGAAAATTAAATCCTCAAATCAGATCTTTTAGAAATATCAGATCCGGGAGCATTGTGAATCTTCCTAAGGGAGTTTATATCGATAAAACATCAGCTGAAGAAGTCACCGATACTATTGATAGTTCTATCCAAACCACAAACTACAATCTGATTTTCAAAGATTACGCAAGAGACACGACTGTTCAATCTAAGATTAACATCGCTTTATTTCTACCACTCTACGCAGCATTAAACGATTCTTTAAATTGGGAGGTTAGCTATCAGGATACTCTTAAAGTGATGACTCGAAAAGACCCTGAAACAATCTATTCAAAATCAAGAGATTTTATACGTCTTTATCAGGGCGTACTATTGGCTGTTGAAGATCTTAAAAAACAAGGATTAGACATTAACCTACATGTTTTCGACACTGAAAAAAAACCGTCTGTTGTTCGCCAAAAGCTTCAAGATCTGGCTCCTCTTAAGCTCGATATCATTTTAGGCCCCGTATACAGTCATACTTTCGAAGTCGTTGCCGAATACGCTCAAGCCAATCAAATTCCAATCATATCACCACTATCATCAAAGAACTCACAACTTCACAACAATCCGTTTGTATTTCAGCTGAATACTTCAGTTAAATCCTTATGCGACAAGATTTTTGATCACCTCATGTCCGATAAAGAAAACAAAAACATCGTGGTGGTACACAGCAAAAACTACAAAATACTGGAAGAATATAAACTGGTATCAGACATTGAACAACAACTGTTTGAGAATGGAAAATATTGGCAATACTCTAATATGAACTACAGTAAAATTTCATTTGAAGATTATGGCAATTTAGGTCTTGAATGTCTGTTGAGTAAAACTCAGGAAAACATTATTGTTATCCCATCATCGAAACCTGCTGTGGTTGAAAGTTTTCTAACAAATCTAAAAATTCTCAGCAAATCATATCCTATTCAACTGATAGGCTTCCCTTCGTGGCAACGCTATAGCAGTATGGATCCAAGTAATCTTTTTGAACTGAACACCTTTATATTATCGCCATATTTCATCGATTATGAATCGGAAAAAGTAATAACTTTTGTTGATCGATTCCGATATGAGTTTGACAGTGAGCCTAACGATTACAGTTTTAGAGCCTACGATTTCACTATGTATTTTGCAAGTGCGATTAAGCGCTATGGGGTTCATTTCTTCGATCACCTCAACGAGATTAAGGATATTGAATTGCTACAATCTAATTACTCTATTGAAGGCGTAAGTGCCTGGGGAGGTTTCGAAAACAGGGGGCTTCACATTATTAACTACACTCCTGATTTTAAAATTAAATCGTATAAATACGAACCCACACTGGAAATGCAGCACAAACTAAATATCGAAAACCAAAAAGAAACTCTGAATCAGCAAAACGACTTCTAACACTTAAAAGTTACAAGGTTAATAGTAAAGAATATATACTAAAAAAGGCTACCTCTAAGGCAGCCTTTTTTTTATTGGGGGTAATTCAGGTTCTCATCGCTTAGCTTATCGAGCACCTCTTTGCTATATAATTCGGCTTCGAGCCTGGCAGCTGCCAGATCATGGCTCTTGTAATTGCCACATTCTATTTTATCGGTGCCCGGAACTTTCTCTTTGAAATCGGACATAAATTGAAACATTTCGCGAACCACCTCAACAACATCTTCAGAAATCAGATCACCATGGAATATCATATAAAATCCAGTACAGCAACCCATAGGCCCAAAGTAAACTGTTTGATCTGCCCAATGCTCATGGTTTCTCAAAAATGTAGCTCCCAAATGTTCCATCGTGTGCATGGCTGAAATATCCATAGCGGGTTCCTGATTTGGCAACTTGGTTCTGATATCGAAACTAGTCAGAACTTCTTCACCTACCCAGTCTTTACGCGACACATAAATCCCTCGCTTTAATCTGTCATGATCAACTGTAAAACTGTCTATCTTTTTCATATGATTCGATTTTAAAGATCACTTCTTTTATCTTGTCAACTATAAAATTCATGTTAATCATACAGTCATATATATGACTCAAGGTGTATCAATTAACATTTTCCCAATTCACCAATCATCTCCATCACCATATTACCCGAATTTACGGCAGCAGTCTCAACAAACTCCTCATACTGAATGGCATTCTCCTGACCTGCAATATCCGAAATAGAACGGATAACGACAAATGGAACTTCAAAACGATGACAGGTTTGAGCTATAGCCGCCCCTTCCATCTCAACAGCATCAGCTTCAGGAATCAATTCCTTAATCCTTTGAGTTGCCTCAGGATTATTCATAAACTGATCACCTGTAACAATAGTACCGCATTTGGTAGTCAGGTCTGTAAGTTTATGAATCGTTTTATCAGCAAGTTCAATCAGTTTACTGTCAGCTATAAAACTTGGAGGCATACCTGGAACCTGCCCGTGCTTGTAACCAAAAACAGTACAATCCATATCATGGTGAATAGTCTCTTTAGAAATAACAATATCACCTACCTTTAAGTCTGAAAGAAAACCACCTGCACAACCTGTGTTAATCACAAAATCAGGGGCAAAATTATCAATTAACACAGCAGCACCAATACTGGCATTTACTTTACCAATTCCCGACTGCAATAAGACAATCCCAACGCCATGAATCTCTCCTTTATAAAAGGTAAATCCGGCTTTATTAATTTCTTTTCTGTTTTTTAATTCCTCGCGAAGTCTGGCCACTTCAATCTCCATTGCTCCAATAATGCCTATAATCATCTACTTATTTTTTAGTAATCATTCTTATCAAACGTCTATTGCATTTTATTTACCCTGATTAATCAAAGTTTTGCAAAATTAGCAAAGGAAATTGGTTTCGTAAATTCAAGATAAAAAAAAAGTAAACCTGGGCACAAGAAATTCATTTATATTCTTTCATCATCAAGTTGTTCTATTGCAACTCTTAGAGACATCCCAAAAGCGACTACAAAAACATAGCACTTTACTTTTCCTTAAAAACATCCATTACCGGTAGAGCAGTCTGATTAAAATCATAAATTGCCTGATTCTCCCACGGGGAAGCATCTTTGGCTTGCTCACCCTTGTAGGTTACAAGCTCACCACCCCAATAACAAAAACCAATTCCATTATTATCAGATTCCATAATCTGCCTTATTCTCATCAAAAAAGCTTTTTGTCCTATGGGACTGGCAGGATAATCAGGTAAAATCAGTTGATTCTCTGAGCCAAGAATATTATTAGTCAAATCATCCCAACCCAAAGTAAATGGATAAGCTGTTTCAGCAATCACAACTGGTTTGTTATATGTATTTCCAAGCTGTCCAATTTCTTTCGACAATCCATTTAGATCTTTCCCATGCCATAAAGGATAATAGGAAAGAGCAATAATGTCATAATCTAAGCTTCCAATCTTATTGAAAAACCAATCAGAACCATCGTATCCTGCATAATGAATCATTATTTTAGCACTATCCGAACTCTCCCTCACCGCTCTGATCCCCTCTGAAAGCAGGTCCTTTAATGGCTTAAAATCACCTTCTAGTTTCCCATGAGGAAAGAACATGCCCGAATTAATTTCATTACCAATTTGGATATAATCAGGTTCTATCTTTTGAATAATTTCACGGGTATAGACGTATACACTATCCTTTAAGCTCTTAAAAGAAAGACCTTCCCACTTTGCAGGAAGGGTCTGTTGCCCGGGATCTGCCCAAGTATCTGAGTAATGAACGGTCAACCAAACTTTCATTCCCATTCTTTTTATTTCCTGTGCAAAAGCCTTTACTTCAGTCATTGAAGCATGTTCACTTTCAGGGCTGTGCCATAACTTTAATCTAACAACGTTAACACCTTTATTTTTTAAAGTAATTAACACATCCTCTACCTGATTCTCTGCTTTATAAAAAAGAGTATTGAAAGATCTAATTTCGGGTAAAGCCGACAGATCAGCCCCACGAAGAAACATCCCCCCTTTTTCAGGACTATCTTCAGCATGATCATCCTGTGCAGCACAGGATAAAAGACAGATAACTAACAATAAAAGAAAGTTCTTCATAAAATAATAAGCATTTCGTTCTCCTATCAAAAATAACTTTTCTTTCTCTGATCTCTTACAAATAACTATTAAATCGTAAATTAAGGGTCTTAATTATTTTGTAGCTCTCTCATTGAAGCTCTATTGAGAGAAACTAATCATTTTATTCTTAAACAATTGTCATGCTGAACAATTCCATCTATCAATATTTACTCGACCTAAGAGAGAACAACAACCGCGATTGGTTTCATGCCAATAAGGAACAATACAACCAGGCAAAAAAGGATTTTGAGCTTTTTGTTGAATTAAGCATTGAGCAGATTAAAAATATCGATCCTCACGTAGCTGGTCTAAATGCTAAGGATTGCATTTTCAGAATTTTCCGTGATGTGCGTTTTTCAAACGATAAGCGTCCCTACAAAACCAACTTTGGTGCCTTTTTAGCACGTGGTGGTCGTAAATCAAAATTCGGAGGCTACTACATTCATATCGAACCAGAACAATGCTTCTTAGGAGGCGGATGCTACATGCCTGAACCTAAAACATTAAAAGCCATTCGTGAAGAAATATTTCATCATCCAGAAGAATTTAAAGCCATAGTTGAAGATCCAAAATTCACAAGACATTATCCTGAACTATATGGCGAAAAATTAAAGACGGCTCCACGTGGCTATCCTAAAGATTTTGAACACATTCAACTCTTAAATTACAAGCATTACGCAGTGAGTAAATATGTACCCGATGATGTTGTGACTTCCAATAAATTCCCACTTGCAATTCAGGAAGCTTTCGAAGTTTTGCATCCCTTAAATCAATTCCTGAACGATATTGTAGAAGATTTGTAGTTTAGACCAAAGCTATTTGGAATTAGTATCAATAAAAGAGATCTTCGCAGGATAAAATCAAAATCGAATTATGAGTCAAAAAGACAAGAGACTTAGTGGAGAAGAATTACACGAGCTAGGGATCAAATGGGTGTATAAACACATTAAAGATGATTATGAAATCCTTTCTGTTAATATTGAATTCGAGAAAAACCCTCAAATTCTGGCAAAAAAGGACGATGAGATGTATTTTATTGTTGTAAAAACGAGTACATATCCTGATTTGGGATCACTCAGCCCCATGGCAGCAGAAGAAATAATTAAACATGCCGATAAGCACAAGGCTAAAATATTATTTGCACATGTAGGGGTAGCCAATGCCGATTCTAAAGATGATGCAGGCATGGCTTTTCCTGAAAAAAATGGGCATTACTACTTCAATTACACAGGCTTAAGCATAGAGCCCAATATCCTCATGGAGCCATAGAAACAAATTTGCAATGCCAAAAGACATTCAAAAACAACGACACGAATACACACTGAAGCAACTGAATGAAAAAGACATTAATCCAAATCCTTTTGCACAATTTGAGGCTTGGTTTAAAATGGCTTTAGAGGCTGATTTACCTGATGCAAACGCCATGACTTTAGCAACAGTGAGTCCTGATGGCAAGCCCTCTGCAAGGATTCTCTTACTCAAAGATTATTCTGATGATGGTTATTGTTTCTTCACCAACTACAACAGTAGAAAAGGAAAAGATTTGAGTAAAAATCCATACGCAGCAATGGTTTTTTTCTGGCCTCAGTTAGAAAAACAAGTTCGTATCGAAGGTAGGATCAAACGCTCAATCCCGAAATATTCTGATCAATATTTTATGGAGCGTCCCCTGGGGAGTCGTCTTGCCGCAGCTGTATCACCTCAGTCAACTATATTAAAAAACAGGGCCGAATTAGATCAGGCAGTTGAAGAATTTTCCAAAACATTTGGGAATAGCTTTAAACGTCCTGATTTTTGGGGAGGCTACCAACTCGTCCCTGAAAAATTTGAATTCTGGCAAGGTCGTGAAAGTCGATTAAACGACAGAATTGAATATTTTTTAAAAGATGGCAAATGGCATTCTCATCGCTTAGCCCCCTGATTCGTTAATGAATCTAAAAAGCCAACAATTAGGCCCTTCCATATACTTAAGAGTTTAAAAAATTACTATCTTGCTACTGAATTCAATTTAACTAAAAACAGTTGTTCTTAAGTTAAGAAATCACATTTTATTTTCTCTTAATAAAAAAGATTACCATTCTAAATATGAGCATTTTCAATACTACATCTGAAAAAATTGCCAGAAAAATTCTAACAAAAAAAATAAAAACAAACTCTCGTCGCATTGAGTTTCATAATATGAACAGTGCGCGTCATATCGGTATTATATTCGATACTGATCATGAAGAAAACAATAAAATTGTTGCTGATTTTTATAAAGATTTAAAGACTCAAGGCTATACTGTGAATGCTGCCGGATGGTACTCAAATAATGACATGCCTAAAAGGCCATTAAACACCCTTGATTTCATTTACTTTTCAGATAATGACAGCAACTGGAAAGGCATCCCTCAAACTCATGAAATATCAGAATTCTTCAATCAGAAATTCGATATTTTATTTGTTTTAACTCAATCAAAATCTTTGCCGGTTCATTACATCTCATCCTTATCGGAAGCTGCATTTAAGGTGGGTGCCTATACAACAGACAGTGACCATTTGGATTTTATGATTGAACTTAAAGAACAATCCTCTATAAAGAATCTTATTCAGGATAGCATTAATTACCTTTCAGAGATTAAAAAAAACTAAGACATGATATCACATCAATTTACAGGAACCGGAGTTGCAATTGTCACTCCTTTCAACTCAAACGGGAGTATTGATTTCAACTCTCTTGATAATTTGGTCGAATTCCAAATTTCTAACGGCATCAACTACCTGGTTGTTATGGGAACAACAGGAGAGGCTGCAACCCTTGATAAAGACGAAAAAAAAGCCATTATCGATCAGGTTATTAAAATCAACAATAACAGAGTTCCTATCGTTGTTGGCATTGGTGGCAACAACACTCAGGAAGTTGTTAACAGCATCAAAAATTTTCATGCATACGAAGATATTGCAGGAATTTTATCGGTAGCCCCTTACTACAACAAACCAAGTCAGGAAGGCCTTTACCAACATTACAAATGCATTTCTGAAGCAAGTCCGGTTCCGGTTATTCTTTACAATGTTCCTGGACGTACTTCAGTTAATATCTCAGCTGAAACCACACTACGTTTGGCAAATGATTTCGAGAATATTGTAGCTGTAAAAGAAGCATCAGGAAACATGGAGCAAATCATGGCCATCATCAAAAACAAGCCTTCTGATTTCGCTGTTATTTCAGGTGATGACGCCCTTACTTTCCCTATGATCTGTATTGGTGCTGATGGAGTAATTTCAGTCGTTGCGAATGCCTATCCTAAAGAATTCAGCGAGATGGTAAATGCTGCTTTGAACTCAGAAATTGAAAATGCGAAGCTCTTGCACTATAAATTATTCGAGATTATTCAAAACTTATTCACCGAAGGTAATCCTGCAGGAATCAAAGCTATTTTAAACATTAATAAACTGGTTCAAAACTACTTTAGACTACCTATGACTGGAGTTAGTGATCAGCATTTCTCTAAACTTGAAAAATTAAACAGTAAAATCAAGTAAGTGTGGCATAAAAATTGATTGTCATCATTAAAGTTTCCTTTAATAGCATAGAAGTTAATTCAACTTCTATCTACACTCCGGGGAATTCAATTCCTGAGAGTTTGATTATTGAAAATAACAATCTAATTAGAATAAATTAAAACACACATTATGAATCATTCTTTTCGTTTATTTGTTTTTGCATTGGTTTTAATCGCCGGCACATCTTGTTCACGTCAAATCACACGAGTATCACCCGATCAGCAAATCGATTTAAGTGGACGCTGGAATGACACTGACTCTCAATTGGCCGCACAAGCATTAACGCAACAAGTGTTGAGTCAGAATTGGATTGAAAATTTCCAAAAGGATTTCAATCGCAAACCAGTCATTATTGTAGGATTAATATACAATAAGAGCTCAGAGCACATCGAATCCGACACCTATATTAAGGATATTGAAAAATCCATTCTTAATGATGGACGTGTTCGTTTAGTACAAGCTGGTGCAAAACGTGAAGAACTTCGTCAGGAAAGAGCAGACCAACAAGATTTCGCATCGAAGGCAAGTATCAAGAAGTGGGGACAAGAACTGGGTGCTGACTTTATTCTTCAAGGTGATATCAACTCAATTATCGACAGTCACAAGAAGGAGAAAGTACGATACTATCAATTAAACCTTGAACTAACCAACCTGGAGACAAGTGAATTAGTTTGGATGGGTGATAAAAAGATCAAGAAATACGTAAACCGATAACATTCGGCTTAAACTTCAGTTGAAAAAGAGTTTGTTTCCATTGGAAACCTTCTCTTCATCTGATCACAACACAATAAAATCTTGCAGGACAGAATGTCCTGCAAGTATTTACTCTTCTTGACTACCCCCTAAAGGTCAATCCCTTAACCCACCACTAAGTATGAAGTTTTCTACACAAAGGCTTTTGCGCTTTCTTTTTATTCTACTTGCTTCAATTCTATTATCAAGTTGCGCCACTTATTACCAGCAAACCGAAGCATTTAATACCAGCTTTACCAATGGTGATATGGCAGCAGCCAATAAACACCTGGATGGCAACAAGAAAATGCAAACTAAACGTAATAAAGTTCTATACCTGGTAAACAAAGGAACTTTGGCGTGGATGCAACAAGACTACAACTTAGCTAACACATACTTCAACGAAGCTGATCTTTTTATTGAAGACCAACGAAAGAATTTTGGATCAGAAGCTTTGGCAATCATCTCGAACCCAAGTATAAAACCCTACAAACCTGAAGATTTCGAAAACGTCCTTATCAATTATTATAAAGCCATTAGCTATCTGCAACTGGGCAAAAATGAAGATGCCCTTGTTGAATGTCGACGGGTAAATGAAAAACTTTACGCCCTCAACGACAAATACCCACGGAATCACAAAAACCGATACAGCGACGATGCATTCGCCCACAACCTAATGGGAATGATATATGAAGCATCAAAAGATTACAATAATGCCTTTATTGCTTATCGAAATGCATACAACATATACAAAGAAAACTACGCTGATAATTTTGGCACAATAAGTCCTGATCAATTAAAAAAGGATATTTTAAGAACGTCCAAACAATTAGGATTTGAACAGGAATATAATTTCTACAGCAAGGAATTTAACATGAGCTATGAAAATGGAGATAAAAATGATGGCGAAATCATATTTATCTGGATGAATGGCTTGGGACCTGTAAAGGACGAATGGAGCATTAACTTTGCTGCAAGTCGAAATGGCGGAGGCATGCTAACTTTAGCCAACAATCAAGAAAACATCAGCTTCCCTTTTAACACTAGCCATATGAGCAGCAATGAAAAATCAGCCTTTAATAATTTAGATTTCGTCAGAGTTGCTTTTCCAAAATATCGTGAACGCGTTCCATTATTCTCCAATGCTATGATTAGCCTCAATGATTCCACGAATTTTAAACTGGAAAAGGGGGAAGACATAAATGCCATAGCTTTCAAATGCCTAAAAGATAGAATGATAAGAGAATTAGCCAATTCGCTTCTTCGATTAGCAACAAAAAAGGCCCTGGAAGAGTTTGCCCGCAGTAAAGATGATACAATAGGAACGCTATTGAGTATTGCCAATGCCTTAACAGAAAAAGCAGACACACGCAATTGGCAAACACTACCCCACAGTATTTATTATTCTCGAATCAAACTAAAACCCGGGAATCACAAGCTCACTTTGAATCTTAAAAGTGGCATTAACGGGGCACATAAACAGGAATTAAATTTTGAAGTGAAAGCCGGAGAAACCCAATTTTACACCTTCCAAAGTCTGGAAACCAAATAGTTTTCGCAAAAACTTCTGGTACAACAGTTTAAGACCAGTTCAAAACTCATCTTATGTCAAAATATCCCACCTTCCTTCTCCTGCTATCAGCGATACTTTCAACAGCCTGTCAATCATACCGGAAACAAGAAACCATTTCAGATTCAAAAGCAATGGTTGTCACTGCTCATTATCTGGCATCCGAAGTTGGACAGGAAATATTACAACAAGGTGGAAATGCATATGATGCTGCTGTAGCTGTTCAGTTTGCCCTGGCCGTCGTTTATCCCAGAGCAGGAAATATAACAGGAGGCGGGTTTGCAGTTATCAGAACAAGCAATGGTGATTACAACACCCTCGATTTTCGCGAAAAAGCTCCACTAGCCGCAACACGAGATATGTATCTGGATGAAAAGGGTAATGTGAACGACAAATTGAGTCGCGACGGCCATCTGTCTGTTGGCGTGCCTGGTTCTGTTGATGGCATGGTCAAGCTTCATAAAAGATATGGCAGATTACCTTGGGGCATCTTGCTTCAACCGGCCATCAATTTAGCCAGAAAAGGATTCACGCTTAGCCCTTCAGAAGCTAACAAGCTCAACGACTACCGTGACAGATTACTTGAAATAAATGTGGGGAAACACAATATTCCCTACATTGCCGATTCTCTTTTCTCTGCAAATGACAGCCTTATCCTTCCCCAACTGGCCAACACCATTGAGAGAATTCAAAATCAAGGTCGTGATGGCTTTTACAAGGGGAAAACTGCCGACGCCCTTATCCTGGAAATGAGAAACCATGATGGTATTATTTCTCATCAGGATTTAGAACAATATACATCGATATGGAGAACGCCTGTAATAGGCGAATATCGAAATCATAAAATTATATCTATGCCTCCTCCATCAAGTGGAGGAATTGCTCTATTACAACTTTTAAAAGGAGCCGAAAAATTTAATCTGAATCAATACCCTTTTGGATCCAGCGAACACATTCACACCATGATTGAACTGGAACGAAGGGTCTATGCAGACCGGTCGATTTGGTTAGGCGACCCCGATTTTTATGAAGTCCCTACCCAACGCCTTTTAAGTTCAGATTACATCAACGAAAGATTCTCGGACATTCAAAGAGATAAAAAAACAGACTCACAGGATATTAAAGCAGGTAAAGTAGACCTGATTGAAAGTTTTGAAACCACTCATTTATCTATAGTCGATAAAGAAGGAAATGCCATTGCAATTACAACCACTCTGAATGGCAATTACGGTAGTAAAGTTTATGTTGAAAGCTGTGGCTTTTTACTCAACAACGAGATGGATGATTTCTCTGCGAAAGTTGGCCATCCCAACCAATTTGGCTTGATTGGGAATGACGCCAATGCTATAGCTCCTGAAAAACGAATGCTCAGTAGCATGACCCCCACCCTGGTTGAAAAAGACAATAAGCTTTTCATGATTGTAGGTAGTCCGGGAGGCTCAACCATTATCACCTCTGTTTTTCAAAACATCATCAATGTAATTGACTTTGGAATGAATATAGATGAAGCCGTGAACGCTCCACGAATTCACTCTCAGTATTTACCAGATAAGGTCTATTACGAACCCAAAGCTCTAGATGAAACTACCAAACAAGAACTCGAAAATATGGGACACATTCTGATTGAACAAAGTTCAATTGGCACCATGTCGAATATTTTGGTGAATGACAAAGGACTAGTAACCGGAGCAGCAGACACCATTCGTCACCCAGATGGATCGGCGCTTCTTGTCGATTAATGGATTTCTTTAGAAAGCATTAACATTTCGAGTTTGTGTTTACTGGTAGCTTTACTTAGATTCGCATATTCATATAAAACAGCCACATGGACAAATTAAATAAAAGCAAAAGAGCCCGCTACCAAAGATTAAATACACAGCTAAAAGATTTATTCAAATCAACTGATAACATGATGTCACGTTTGGCTACAGTCGAGGCCATTCTTCATCATAAGATCAAATACTATTCATGGACGGGCATTTACCTTTTAGTTGATGGTGAACTTTTGGTTCACTCCTACCAGGGCCCTGTTGCTTGTCAAAAACTAGCAAAAGACAAAGGGGTTTGCTGGGCATCAATCAATCAAAACAAAATACTTGTTGTTCCTGATGTACACGACTTTCCTGGTCATATTGCATGTGACTCAGCAACAAATTCAGAGATTGTACTTCCTTTAAAGGACAAACAAGGTAACATCATCGGTGTATTCGATATTGATTCCCGAGAATTTAACTCATTTAATGAAGTGGATGCCGAAGAATTGGAAAAGATATTGAATATGGTAAATGAACTTTAAGTAGATTCGATTTTAATTGAGTACAATGGTTCTAAAAACTAAAAATCCAGACATGAAGTCGACATTGCCGCAAAACACAATTCACTATTGTCCCAAGTGCGGTAGTCGTGAATTTTCTTTTAAAGAAGACCTATCTTTTTTATGTCAAGAGTGCCAGTTTCACTTATATATAAATTCTGCTGCAGCTGTAGCCGCATTAATCATCAACGAAAAAGGAGAAATTCTCTTCACTCGTCGGGCTTTTCAGCCTCATAAAGGCAAGCTCGATTTGCCAGGTGGTTTTGTCGACATTATGGAAACTGCTGAACAAGCTTTAGTTAGAGAAATAAAAGAAGAATTAAATCTCGACATCAGGAAATACGAGTACTTTATATCCTATCCTAACGAATATGTTTTTGGGGGTTTATCTGTTTTTACACTCGATTTAGCTTATATTTGTCGTCTCAAAACATTTAACCATATACACGCAAAAGACGATATCTCAAATTTCGAATTCATAGCACCAAACAAGATCCCTTACGATGAAATTGGTGGCAAATCGATAAAAGAAATTACCAAAGCTTTTGCTAACTATTTAAATAATGATGTCAAAAAAGATTTACACTAGCACAATACTATTCTTTTGTGCCTTATTACTTATTTCCTTTTCTTCGTTTTCTCAAAAAAAAGAACTGAAGTATGAAGTTGGAACTTCAGCACAAATATCAAGCAAATCGACTCTCCCTTTTTGGCTTGTATCCAATAAAGATGGATTAATTCCCAGTCAAAATTCAATATTTGGGGATGTCTCTTTAGGGATGGGATTTAATGAGGCTTCAAAAACTGGGATAGATTTCATGTGGAAAGCTAGTGCTGCTGGTTATACAGGAGATGAGTCTAAATTACTCCTTGATCAATTATATACGGGGTTCAAATGGAAATTTATCGATCTATACATCGGGCAGAAAAATACTCAAACCTTATATGGGGGCTTATCTTCGACAAATGGAAATCTCTTATATTCCAATAATGCAAGATCTTACCCTCGATACGAAATTAGTGTGTCTGATTGGACTAACATTCCTTTTACCAAAGGAATTCTTTCATTTAAAGCACTTCTGTCTGATGGTATTACAACTGATAACAGATATATCGATAAGGCTAGAATTCATCACAAGAATATTTATGTCCGAATTCTAAAGGATTCTAAATTTAGTGCCAGTGCCGGTGTCGAACATTATGCTTTGTGGGCAGGCACACATCCTACTGAAGGAAAAATTTCAGGTTCCTTTGACAAATACAAGAAAGTCTTTATGTACGAAGGTGATGATGAAGGTGCTTTTGGGAATGACAGTTACCGTCTTGGGAATCACCTAGGAAGCTTTCGTTTCGATTTATATTACAACAACAAAAATTTCAGTTTAAACAGTTATTTCCAAACTATTTTCGAAGATGGTTCAGGCAGAGATTTTGGTAATTCTCCTGATGGTTTATATGGACTTTTTTACACAAAAAAAAATAATGACAAGAATATCATTCAATCTGCAATACTGGAGTTTTACCACACAACTGATCAGAGTGGACGAAACCGATTAAATGGAGACGATGGGAATGACAATTACTTAAACCATGGAGAATATAAAACAGGATGGACCCATCATGGAAGGACTATGGGGTCACCTCTTTTTATTACAAACGACAGTGATAATCAACCCATAATTAACAACCGATTCAAAGCGATTCATTTAGGAGTAAAGGGTTTTGTTTTAAACATCCCTTATAGGGCATATTTCACTTACAGCAAGAATTATGGAACCAATGACAATCCATTTTCTTCCAGCTTAAACCAATATTCAAGCTACCTGGAAGTGAATGTTCCTGTTCGTAATATTCCATTTAAAATTGATCTTGCTTGTGCTCTTGATCAAGGTGAACTATTGGGGGATAATGTGGGTTTTATGCTTCGATTATCTAAATCAGGTATCATCAGCTCATCAAACTATTCAAAATCAAAAAAGTCTAATCAGTAATACTTCAAATTGTCTGCTTGACATCAAATTTATTAACATCTATATTCCAATGATCTATGCGATTAGACATAAATCCTAAATACCGTCACTTACAAAACTATCTTCAGAATCTTCCCGAAGATTTCAGTAAGCTGGGAACTTCCATTTACAAAGGTCGTAACGAGATTAGAGTAATTGACTATGAAGGAGTAAAGCTTAACGTCAAATCGTTTAAAGTTCCCCACTTCATCAATAAAGTAGCCTATGCCTACTTAAGGGGATCAAAAGCGAAGCATTCATTTGAATACGCAATGAAGATAAAGGCATGTGGAGCTGAAACACCAGAACCTATAGCCTGTGTTGAGGTATTGAAAAATGGATTATTTAATCGAAGTTATTACGTATCCATACACCATCAGTACGATTTTACCATACGAGATTTGATTGGATTCGATTTTCCGGATAAAGAGAACATTCTCAAACAATTTGCTGTATTCACATACGAAAAGCTACATAAAAACAGTATTCATCATCTAGACTATTCCCGGGGAAATATTCTAATCACCCGACTGGAAAACAAAAAATACGATTTCAGCATTGTAGATATCAATCGAATGCGATTCGAAAAAATGGATTACCTTAAGGGATTGAAAAACTTTGCCCAAATATGGGCCGGTGAAGATGAATTGGAAATCGTTGCCAAAGAATACGCAAGAATTAACAATAAAAACGAAGAAGAAGCAGTTAAACTTCTGATTCAGTTTGACAAAGAACACAAAGAAAAAATTCAAAGAAAACTAGCTTGGAAAAGAAGGATCAGAGGAGATAAATAATAAAGTTAATTTAACCATATCAATATTTTTATTGATATTTTAGCATTTTCAACATTAGATTAATTCAGCCTCAATTAATATCAAGTTTAGTTATCTGAAAAAATAGAATATATGAATATATTATTGGTGTGTGATCAAAAGATTCCTGCACTGCTTTATGGCGGTACTGAGAGGATTGTATGGTGGCTAGGAGAAGAACTTCACAAACGAGGTCATAAAATAAGCTTTCTTGCCGGGAAAGGATCCTATTCCGATTTCGCTGATGTTTACATCTATAATGCTAATATCCCATTAAATGATCAAATCCCCTCTCATATTGACGTGGTTCATCTGAACTTCACTACTGAGGAGGAAATAACAAAACCTTTTATCACCACACTTCATGGGAATAGCCCTGCTGATAAAGAATACCATAATAACACGGTTTTTATATCTAAAAATCATGCCAAGCGTCACAATAGTGAAGTGTTTGTATATAATGGGCTTGATTTTAACGAATATGGTCCTGTCGATTGGAACTTAAAAAGAGAACACTTCCTTTTTCTTGGAAAGGCAAGTCGAAGTAAAAAGAATATTAAAGGTTGTATCAAAATTGCGAGAGCCTTAAATGAAGATTTGGCTGTTATTGGAGGAAGAGGCTTACCCTTTAGAAAAGGAATAAAATACAAGGGATTTATTGGTGGAAAAAAGAAAAGTGAAGTCATTAACAAATCTAAGGCACTTCTCTTTCCTGTAATATGGCACGAACCATTTGGTTTAGCTATTGTGGAAGCCATGTATTTTGGGGCCCCGGCATTTGGTAGCACTTATGGTTCTCTGCCAGAATTGATTCATTCTGACGTTGGTTTTGTATCCAATTCATATGCTGAATTAACTGAAGCAGCTAAACACTATGAGGATTACGATCGTAAAAGGTGTCATGAGTATGTTTGTGATAGTTTTTCGGTAAAGCAAATGACAGATGGCTATTTGAGACTTTACGAAAAGGTTATGAATAATGAATTTCTAAGCATAGAAAAACCAAAACATGAATTGAAGGAAGTTGTTCGTCATTTTCCTATGTTCGAATAAGGTGTTTTTAAATTTGATCAAAATAATTAAACCAGAAATAATTCCGACACAACAATCTATTTCACAGTCGGTTGATTAATATTTTACAATATGAAAGTTTGTGGATTTACAATAGTAAAAAATGGAGCTAAATTCGACTATCAAATGGTTGAATCCATTACCTCTGCTCTTCCAATAGTTGACAAGTTTTTAGTTGCTATCGGAGATGGTGACGACAATACTGAAGAAATCATCCGTGGTATCGAATCTGATAAAATCGAAATAGTACACTCAACCTGGCCTAAGAAACTGGCAAAAGGAGGCTACTATTTGGGTGAAGAAACCAATAAGGCTTTCGATTTGATTGGTCCTGAATACGATTGGTGTATCTATCTTCAGGCTGATGAAGTGATGCATGAAGAAGATTATCCTGTTATGCGTGAAGCAATGGAAAAATACAAGGATAACAAAGCTGTTGAAGGATTCATTTTTAAATGGAAACATTTCTGGGGCAACTATAAATACCTGGCCTACGGACGACAATGGTATCGCCGTGATGTTAGAATCATTCGCAACGATAAATCTATCCGTTCATGGCATGGTGCTCAAGGCTTTAGAAAATCAAATGGTGAAAAACCTGTTTGTGTTCCTATCGATGCTCACATATACCACTACGGTTGGGTACGTCATCCTAAATTTATGCAGAAAAAGGTACAGCACTGTAACTGGAATAAAGAATTCTGGACTGCAGAACACATGGAAGCACTTGAATTTGACTACAATAGGGATTACGATTGCGTTTTAAACTACAGTGGTAGCCATCCTGAAGTTATGGAAAAACGTATCAATGAGCATTCATGGGAAGTAAATATTGATACTAATATCCGAAAATACCCCAAAGCTAAAGAACGCTTATTAATGTGGTTTGAGCGTGTTTCAGGACATCGCTTAGCTGAAAATCAGCACTTCCACGTCTATGGCAAAGGAAAAAGGATGACAAATGTATGGGATGAGACTATTTTTTAAGAATAATAGGACGTTTTACCATTTCAAAAAAAAACAATATTTCATGTGAGGCTAATTGAACCTCATTTCGATAAATATCAGGACAAAAAAAAAATTAAACGCATGCACATTACTATTGTAGGAACAGGCTATGTTGGACTTGTTTCAGGAACTTGTTTTGCTGAAACTGGTATTACTGTCAATTGTGTTGATGTTGACCAACAAAAAATTGACAATCTTCAAAAAGGGATCATTCCTATCTATGAGCCTGGCTTGGAAAATATGCTTGAACGCAATGTTGAAAAAAAGCGACTATTTTTTTCCACCAGCTTAAAAGATACCATTTCTGATTCTGCTGCAGTTTTTATTGCTGTAGGAACCCCTCCAGATGAAGATGGAAGTGCCGACTTACAATATGTAATTGCTGTAGCTCGCGAAATTGGTCGACACATGAATCATCACATGGTCATTGTCACCAAATCAACAGTGCCAATTGGTACGGCTAATAAAGTACGCACTGCAATTCAGGAAGAACTGCAAAAGCGGAATGTAGATATCCCTTTTGATGTGGCATCGAATCCTGAATTCCTGAAAGAAGGGGCTGCAATTGATGATTTCCTGAAACCGGATAGAGTGGTTATTGGAGTCGATTCTGAAAGAGCCCAGAAGGTCATGCAAAAACTCTACAAACCGTTTGTACTCAACAACCATCCGGTTATTTTCATGGATATTCCGTCTGCTGAAATGACTAAATATGCAGCAAATGCCATGCTGGCAACTAAAATATCATTCATCAACGATATTGCTAATCTTTGCGAGATTGTAGGCGCTGATGTCAACAATGTCAGACGGGGTATTGGTTCTGATTCTCGAATTGGCAATCAGTTTATCTACCCGGGTACAGGCTATGGTGGTTCATGTTTTCCTAAAGATGTACAAGCACTCGTGAAAACATCTGAAGAAAAAGGTCATCCCCTGGAAATACTAAAGTCGGTTGAGTATGTAAACAACAGACAAAAGTCCGTTTTAGTTAGAAAACTAATGACGCATTTCGGTGGTGATATTCAAGGCAAAAAGATAGCCCTTTGGGGACTTTCCTTTAAACCCAACACCGATGACATGCGCCAGGCTCCGGCACTGGTGATTATAGACAGACTTATAAGTGCAGGAGCAACTGTTTGTGCGTACGATCCAGTAGCTATGGAAGAATGCCAACGCAGAATAGGCGATAGAATTACTTATGCCAATGACCAATATGAGGCCCTAATCGATTGCGATGCCTTAATGATAGTCACAGAATGGAACGAATTTAGAATGCCTAACTTTAAGGTGCTTGAGAAACTTATGAACAACAAATTAATTTTCGATGGCAGAAACATCTACGACTTAAACGAAATGACGGAAATGGGTATGACCTATTACTCAATTGGTAGACCTGTGGTAAAGTAAAAGGCAAATTAGAATAATTTAAACTTGAATAAGATGAAACGAATACTTGTTACCGGAGGTGCTGGATTTATTGGCTCACACTTGTGTGGTAGACTAATTAAAGAAGGTAATGATGTCATTTGTCTTGACAATTATTTCACTGGCAACAAGCGTAATATCGAACACTTACTCCCTCATCCCTATTTCGAGTTGGTGCGTCACGATGTGATTCAACCCTACTTTGCAGAAGTCGATCAAATATACAATCTGGCCTGTCCTGCCTCACCAATTCACTACCAATACAATCCCATAAAAACAACAAAGACTTCGGTTATGGGAGCCATTAACATGCTGGGCTTAGCCAAGCGGATTAAAGCACGTGTACTGCAAGCCTCAACAAGTGAGGTTTATGGCGATCCTGAGGTTCACCCACAAACTGAGTCTTATTGGGGTAATGTTAATCCCATTGGTGTGCGCTCTTGTTACGATGAAGGTAAGCGCTGTGCAGAAACTCTATTTATGGACTACCACAAACAGAATCAGGTCGACATTAAAATCATGCGTATTTTCAACACTTACGGCCCGAACATGCATCCCAATGATGGTCGAGTGGTCTCCAATTTTATTATGCAGGCCCTAAGAGGAGAAGATATTACCATTTATGGTGATGGAGCACAAAGCCGAAGCTTTCAGTATGTGGACGACTTGGTAGAAGGTGCCATTAGAATGATGAATTCCCCAAAAGATTTTATTGGACCTGTTAATATTGGGAACCCGAACGAGTTCACCATCCTCGAACTGGCAAAGAAGGTCATTGAACTGACTCAATCAAAATCGAAGATCATACATGAGCAATTACCAATGGACGATCCTATGCAACGCCAACCTGATATCAGTCTCGCTAAAGAAAAACTCAATAACTGGGAACCCAAGGTTCAATTGGAAGAAGGACTGATTAAAACCATTCAGTATTTCGACAATTTGATTCGCAAGGGCTATTAATCGGTTTCTATTTATCAAAGCAAACAAATACTAAGACGTTTTTTGCATTCAAATGGATGTTTGCTTAGTTTTGTACCCATCAATCAGAACAGAGTAATATCAATAACTGTGATGCTTTGATGTTAGTTTGGTTATAAAGAGAAACAAATATATGCTTAAAGATACTTTAAAGAAATTTGGTTACCCACGCACCCTCATTAAGGAATACAAACATTGGCTTTTGTTGGTGAGAGAACAACAGATTACTCTGGGATCAATGATTCTAATCTGTAAGGACGAAAAACACAACTTTCATGAGATCAGTCAAGATGCCACAACTGAGTTATCTTTAATTACCAAAGATATAGAGCAAAGTGCACAAAAGTCATTTCATTACGACAAGATCAACTACAACATGCTGATGATGGTTGATCCTGAAGTCCATTTTCATGTGATTCCACGCTACAGCAGAGCTATTATCTTTGGCTCTCTCGAATTTACCGATAAGTATTGGCCTAAACCTGTTGATTTTACTCAAAATCACAATCGTGTTGATCAGGAAAATCTTGAAGCGATTAAAAATACAATCCTGGAAAATTTACCATCAGCTAATTCTAAAAAGAAATTCGGGAGAATATATACATCGGGATGTTACGATTTATTCCACTTTGGTCATCTAAATATTCTTAAGCAATCAAAAGAACTCTGTGATCATTTGATTGTTGGTGTTTCAACCGATGAGTTAATCCTTAAGACTAAAGGTAAAAAACCAGTCATTCCTTATGAAGAAAGGGCAAAAATCATTGCTTCTATCAAATATGTAGACGAAGTGATTCCTCAGGAGGATAAAGACAAGCAGAAAGTCGTTGATAAATACCAAATTGATGCCATCTCAGTAGGTGACGACTGGAAAGGCAAATACCCTCCGGTGACATGTGAAATGGTTTATTTCTCCTATACAGAAAGCGTGAGCTCCACCATTCTGAAAGATACTCTCAAGCTAATTGAAAAATAGTTTTTAATAGCATTCAAGAAAAAAGGCTTAAGTAATATAATACTTAAGCCTTTTTTTATGCCGTTGATTAATTGTTTTCAATATAATCTGCTATTCGAGCAGAGGCTTTTCCATCGGTTGGGCCCACATGATCTCGGGTATATGCCTTTCTATTATCCTTATAGTTAGCTAAAGAAGCCAGCTCCTCCTCCACTTTCGCTTTTAAATCCTTATACGATTTAGCATGTGCTCCCAGGTCGTTGTATATCACCGCATCCTTACCAAATCTTTCTACAAATCGGTATTTAAAGATACCCTTGTACGACCATTTTAAATCGTAAAAATCACAAATTACGACTGGTTTATTCAATGCTGCAAACTCGAATAATGTTGATGATGCCTCACTGATTAAGATATCGGCTGACACAAGAAATGGCACCAATGAAAACTCATCAATTTCAGCAACATATACATTTGGATAGTTCGACCATTGCTTAATTAACTTCTGCTCTTTTTTATAACGATCTCTCGACAAAGTCAAGGCATGAACTTTAATCAGAATATTGTAATCCTCAAAGTCTTTAGGCCAATCCTTCGGGAAACAACCCAAAGAGGTCGGATTAAAGGTCGGCGCATAAAGTAGTGTTGGCTTTTTAGGATCCAAGTTTATTTTCCCAAGATCAACTCCTTTTTCAGTTTTATTGTAAACAGGATCAAGCTTACTAAAACCCACTTGCTGGAAATTATCATCTGGAAACATTTGATTAATTTTCTCCAAACGCAAATCTCCTTCAATAAAACGAACAGTCATTGGTGTTTTAGACTTTAAATAATAGCTTGGTTTGGGTCCTATACCATGGCCCATTTGTACCGTTTTAGACGCCTGATGTATTTCATCCAGATAAGGGAATTCATTTCCAAAGAAGATCCAACCAGGCTGTTCCTTCAAATACACATCTCTGGCTTCATCGTAATCGTAAACCCAGGTATATTCAATTCCCATAGTCTCTAGCATTTCTGTCATTTTAGTTTGATCATTCTTTTTAGAATAAACAATAAAACGACACGAGTGACCTCGTTTATTGAGTTCTTCATAAACAGGAAGATATTGTGGGAAATAATAGATATTTAGGACATCGAAAAAGATCTTCATCTGCTTTGTATTTGATTCATATTAACAAGCCACACATAAGCAAACTTTGGGGCTCTTTATATTTTCAGTTCCCAAATATAGCTCTACAGTCAATAAGTTTGAAGGTTTCGCCCTTAAATTTTAGAATTAAAAAAATCCGACCCACTTTTGTGAATCGGATTTCTCATTATAATTTTGTGAATATCTTTATATGAGTCTTGACAAATACCTAAATTCGATATCTTCAGACTTCGTCTTTTCAGTCAACTAAATCTGAAGCTTAGGGCTTCAGAAATTTAGAAATACCATTCTCACAACGCTTTACTTTATTTAAAATAATATTATCAAAAATTTCTCTATGTTTCTTAAGATTGTCTTTCGAAGCAATCTTATGGTGCAAATGGTAACTTAGACAACGATATCTTACCCTCTTTTTTAAGATTCCATTATTTATTAATCGAGCTGCAATCTCTTTATCTTCTAGGCCCCACATCTCTAACTCTTCGTTATAGCCATTAACTTTATGAATATCATTTAACCAAAAAGCCATATTCGATCCTTTGATTCCTTTCTTCGGATTAAGAGCACTGCTTAATCTTCTAAAATTACAGAAGTGAGGCAGGCGAACAACTTGCATTTTATCTTTCAATTTCCAAAAATTAATGCTCTTATTAGAATTATCAAGAAGTAAGTCTGATTCTCTTTTGGGGATATAGGCTCTTTTCCCCGAAACAAAAAAACCTCTTTCGGCAATTTCCATATGATCTTCGACAAATCTTTTATCCAGGATGATATCTCCGTCAATTTGAATCAGATAGTCCGATTCACAAGCAACCATTGCCTTATTTCTAACAGCAGATAATCGAAACCCCATATCTGGATGCCAAATATGTTTGAGAGGAATTGGACTACATTGCTTGAGTTTATCAATAAGATCTTTAGTTTCTGAAGATGAACCATCATCTGCAATTATTATTTCATCAGGCAAATCTGTTTGTGTAAAAACGGATTTAACTGTTAACTCCAAAGCTTCAGGCCAATTATATGTAGCAATAAGTATAGCCTTTGTAAGTGTTTTTCCCATCTTTAAACGTCTAAATCTTAATTAAATTTCTACCCACAAATATAGCAACTTACACAACACTAAACAATATAATTATTAATATATACAAACATAATTCCTAACAATTGTTTCATTCATCTTGATTAGCTCCTAAACTCGCGTTTCCTTTTAATCTTTAAATAATTCGAAAACAACACAAGACAATAACTCAACCAATTACTCACATTTTAGAATCTTCCCTTTAGAATGATCACTTTCTTCAGCCCCCCAAACTTTAAATAAAAAAAAATCCGATCCACTTTCGTGAATCGGATTTCTCAATATGATATAGGAGGGTTTATTTCAAACCTCTCTTCTTCAATAAAGGCTCGATACTTGGCTCAGCACCTCTAAAGCGCTTGTAAAGTACCATTGGATCTTCTGTTCCACCTTGTGACAATACGTTATCACGGAATGCTTTTGCAGTAGCCTGGTCGAAAAGTGACTTATCCTTAAATGCCTGGAAAGCATCAGAATCAAGTACACCAGCCCAAATGTAAGCATAGTAACCTGCAGAATAACCTACAGGACTAGAGAAAATATGATTGAAATAAGTTGAACGGTATCTTGAATAGATCTCAGGAATCAATCCTAAACCTTCAAGGTAGTTCTTTTCAAAAGTCATTACATCTTCAGTTAATGGCTCAGTTAAAGTATGGTATTTCATATCAAGCATCGAAGCTGCAAGATATTCAACAGTACCAAAGCCCTGGTTGAATTTACCGGCAGCCTGAATCTTATTAACCAATTCAGTTGGAATCACCTCACCTGTTTTGTAATGCTTCGCATAGATAGCCAACATTTCTGGCTCGAAACACCAGTTTTCCATAACCTGAGATGGTAACTCAACAAAGTCACGTGATACTGAAGTACCAGACAATTGGTTATAACGACACTTAGAGAAAAATCCGTGAAGTGCGTGACCAAACTCGTGGAATAAAGTCTCAACCTCATCAGGACTGATCAAAGCTGGTCCGTCACCTACTGGCTTGGTGAAGTTACAGATGTTCATGATAATTGGAGTGATCTCCTTATCAGTACCTAAACCTGATTGCTTACGGAATGAATCCATCCAAGCACCACCACGCTTAGAAGCACGTGGGTGATAATCAAGGTAGAAAATACCGATATGTGTTCCATCAGCTTCCTGTAGCTCCCAAGTTTGACACTCTTCGTGGAATTTAGCAATATCGTTACGCTCAACAAACTTGATACCCCAAAGCTTTGTAGCCAAAGCAAAGGCACCATCGCGTACGTTGTTAATCTCAAAGTAAGGACGCAATTCTTCTTCATCCAAAGCATACTTCGCTTTCTTAACTTTATCAGAATAGTACCACCAGTCCCAAGAAGCCAACTTAAATTTGCCACCTTCTTTGTTAATCATTTTCTGTAATTCAACAGCTTCTTTCTTTGCATTAGGCAAAGCAGCATCCCAAAGCTTGTTCAATAATTCCAACGCTTTCTCTGGAGTCTTAGCCATGTTCTTATCAAGAACATAAGCAGCATGGTTTTTAAATCCAAACAACTTAGATCTCTCAATTCTTAGGTTTGCAATCTCCTGAGCATTCTTCTTGTTATCGAACTCATTGTTGTTGTTACCACGGTTCACATAACCCATGTACAATTTCTCTCTCAAGTCACGCTTGTCAGAGTACTGTAGAAAAGGAAGCATAGATGGCTTATCCAAGCCAAACATCCATTTACCTTCTTTACCAGCAGCAGTCGCTTTTTCAGCAGCCGCTCCGATTACAGACTCAGGTAAACCAGCAAGGTCTTCTTTCTTGTCGATTACCAACTCGAAAGCATTCGTCTCTTTCAATACGTTATCGCCAAACTGCATGGTTAGCAATGACAACTTCTCATCGATCTCACGCAATTTTGCTTTTTGGTCAGCATCAAGGTTTGCACCACTACGTACAAAACCCTCGTACATTTTCTCTAACAAAGTGTTCTGCTCAACAGAAAGCTTCAAATCATCTTTCTTATCGTAAACCGTTTTAATTCTTTTGAATAGGTTTTCGTTAAGGCTAATATCAGCACTATGCTTAGTCTCTAAAGGTGATAATTCCTTAGCCAGTTTTGCAATGGAATCATTATTGTTAAAACCTTTTTGTGCATAAAAAACATTGCTCACCTTAGACAATAGTTCACCTGTCTTTTCGAAAGCTTCAATAGTGTTCGCAAAAGTAGGCTCCTCAGTGCTGTTTGCAATAGCCAAAACTTCAGCTTGCTCCTGCTTCATGCCCTCAAGGAAAGCAGGCTTGTAGTGTTCAAATTTAATTTTATCAAACGGTGCTGTCTGATGTGGTGTGTTGTACTCAGCAAAAAACGGGTTACCGTTGCTGGTCTCACACTTGTCGCTATTGCAAGAGCTTAGTAAAACACTCGCTGCAAATAATGAAAGGAAAGTTCTTTTCACTTTGTGTCTGTTTTTATGTTAGTAATGGTTCTTTTCTAGGTCGCTAAAATACTAAAAAGGCTATACTAAACCATGACATAGCTCAATTTCCTAAACAGTTTATACAGCACCTATCAAACTTTTCGGTATTCCGCGAAATTAAAAGGAATCTCATGACCTTATACCTATCCTGCAGTTTTACCCGTAAACTCGTAAAGCATGTTAGCAATCGAAAGCTTATGAGTTGGGGATTTGTAATCCCCAACAAAAAAAAAGGATCAAATTATGGATCAATGCCAATTCACTGTTAAAAATCCTGACAAGCAAGCAAATCAGACTAAACCCTTAAATGCCTATTGACAATCCAGCTTTCAAATACAGGTTGTTATCCAGGTCGTATGACATAACACGATCTTTTCCATCAAGAAATTCAAACTTGCGATAAAATGTATAACCCGAACTCAGATTAAGCTTGATAAATTTAGATAGCTTTTGTGTGAGTTTAAGCCCTCCACCCATATTCATAACACTAATATTATCAATCATGTTATCATCTTTGGGAACATCCTCACCCAAAGTATAATTATCCCCTGCCATAAAGAAATCAGTTCCTATTCGTGTATTCCTTGTTAATTGATATTGAGCTTCAATTCTTGGAAAACCTAAATTTAAAGTCCACTTTGGACTGGGTTCCCACATCAGGCTAAACATGGGAAGGGGAAAAGGTCGACCAATTGTTGAAGAATACCTCACACCAAAATTAAGCTTCATATCTGATTTTAGGCTTTTTGAAAACATAACCATCCCAAACAAGTGAAGATCGTCCCATTGAATGGCTGAAGCAAAATTTGAGGATATGCTGGGACTTACCATGCTAATTAAAGTCCAATCCTTTTTAAGTGGATGAATAAAACCAAAGGTATAGGATATGGAATGAAAGTTGGAAACATCTCCATCTAAATTGGGATCAATGGCATAGCTTATATTAGTTCGGGCGTACTCGAGTTTATTAAGCAGCATACCGCCCTCATTTTTTAGTCGTTTGGGCAGTGTCATTCTGAAATTATAGCGTTCAAAATCGACACCATCACTTTCATTTCCTTTTCTAAGATTAACATAGTCGAATCCCGCAAGATCTCTGTCCATTTGTGCCATGGTTTTCATCGACAAACACATAACAAACAGGAATAATAACTTTTTTTTCTGCATCCTCAGATATTAAAAATTCATATTTAAATACATGATTGCAGTTCCATTTACAACTGCACACCATGCTAAACTCATTAACTCATCTATTTCAATAAGGTCCCACTGATTTTTTCAATGCTTATTTCCGATCGTTTAGCCTGATATCTGGCTGCAGATCTGTTATTCTGTGCTTCGACATAATTTAGTTGAGCCTCGCGATAGGTGGTCGAACTGATTTGTCCCAAATGATAATACTCCCTACTTTGTTCAAAATTGAGCTTGGAAGCCTCAAGGGCATCTTCTTCCAGATCCATAACTTGCAAATTATACTGATGGGAAGCGTAGGCATTCACCAGGTCTTTTTCGAGTTGCAAGCACTGCTCTGCTTCTTCGTACAAGCTCATTTGCTTCTGTATTTTGGCATTGGCAATACTAGTTTTCTTCTTTTTCCCGTCAAACACATTCATGCTTAAACTCAAACCACCCGTTAATTGGGTATTCGAATTGGTTCCAACAAGCTTGTTTTCGTAATAGTTGTAGCTGGAATTCAACTTTAGAGTTGGCAATTGGCTTGCCCTGGTTTTCTTTTCAGTAAGCTCGCTGGCTTTTAATTGACTCCTTTTTAAAAGGTAATCTGCATTGTTAATCAAAGCCTCATTCTTTAACTGATCCAGATCGAAAGCTCTAAATTCGGAAGCATCGGGAATAATCTCCACGTTCGTCTCAGCTGATCGTCCCAACAAAACATTCAACTCCCTGGCACTTTGATCGTAGTTTTGCTGTGCCTTTAAATAACTGCTGCTATCTCGGTTAAAGTCAACCTTGGCATTCAAAACCTCCAACTTGTTGATATTCCCAAATTCGTATTTGGATTCGTTTCTTTTTAAACGATCTTTCGAAATGGCAAGGTTATCCTTCGCAACAAACAGATCATCGCTGCGCTCACTCAAGTCATAAAAACCCGATATCACACTGGCAATGATTGTTTCGATATTAAAACGAGCCCTTAACTCACCTTGTTCTTTCTGGATATTCAATAGTTTGTAAGTATACCGTCCACCAAAACTATTGAAAAGTGTGTATGAAAAATTGATGTTCCCCGATGAAGTCAATTCATCACTTGCATATTCCGCATAATTGGTATTCGCTCCAACACCGATACTTGGCAACAAGCCCGCATTCCCCCTGGTGGCATTGTTTGATGAGATTTCAGCATCCGAACGGGCAACTTTAATATTCAGATTATTTTCCAAGGCTATTGCTACCGCATTGTCCAATGTCAAAGTCTCTTGTGCAAACAAAGAAGACGTAAACACAAAAAGATAGATTAATATTCCTATTTTTTTCATTTGTTTGTTATTTGATATTTATTTCGCCTAAAACAATGCCTTTTACAATTCTATATTTTGTACAAGGTCAATATCCTGAATTAAAAACTTGGCGTCCTTAAACTTTGGAGGTCCAAAAAATCCTTTTGCATTATTGGAAACGCCAACACTTTCTGTTGGTCTCCCCTCGGCATTTAAATCCAGTTTATTATTGTCATTTTCGTCGTGAAAGCACATAATCGCATAGGTGCCAGCTTGTATGTTTTCGAAACTTACAAAGGCTTTATTGTCCTGAATAAGTGCCTCTTTTCTGAAACAAGCTTCTTTAAGAAAGTTATCGGCACTGCTGTAAATAGCGACCATCACCTTCCCTTTGCTGGAATCCAATCCGGATACATTAACCCTAATCGATTTAGTGTTATCCTGTGCAAACACAATGCTTATATAAAGCAAACAGATTGTTGCTGTTAATAGTAATGTTTTCATGTTTCTATAGTTTAATTGTCATATGGAAGACGACATTATTAGTCATGTTTCGCAAGCTCAAGAGGGCTAATGCCGTATCCTTGGGATTGGAAGCCTTGCTAATGCCTTGTTTCATTTTCTTTATAAAGTATACAGGTGTCAGGTTTGATTTCTATCTTCCTATGGTGTGCTGGATATTTTCCCATTTTAAACCACCTCACCTCTCCAGCCCAAAATTCATCGGGCTGAGAGGGTGATGCTATTTCTTTGCTTAGTCTGCGAAAAAACTCAGCGCCTTTGCGTTAGATTTTATTGTTGGACAGCTCAATTTGAATGCTTTAATACATCAACAAATTACCATCCTTCGACTTCGCTCAGGACACCGCATCAATCTGTCTAACGGCTGGTTCAACACTCTCGCGTGCAGGCATTACTCCTGTCGTGAAATATTTCCATCGACATTTAATTGAGTTAACCACAATAAGCAAAACTGGAAGCAGAATCAAATTTAAACAAGTCGCAATCGCCATACCGTAAGCCAATGATATAGCCATCGGGATCACCATATTCGCTTCAGGTTCGTTGGATACAATCAGGGGTGCCAATCCCATAATGGTCGTAATGGATGTGAGTACAATGGGTCGAAAACGTGACACCGCAGTTTCGTAAACAGCGGACATGTATTCCTTTCCTGTCCTGAGATTCTCATTCAAAGTACTAATGAGGACTATCGAATCGTTTACCATCACCCCCATTAGTGCCACCATACCCAAATAGGAAGGCATATCCAGCGGAATACCGTGAAGCCAGTGTCCCCATCCTACTCCAATAAAACCCAAGGGGATTAATGTGAAGATCAGAAAGGTTTGCGATACCGATCGGAAAGCGAAAATCACGATTGAAAAGATCAGAATCAGAAAGATGGGTGCAATTAACACAGCAGATCTACCTGCTTTTGCCATTTCTTCCGTTTTACCACCAAATCGATGCTTTAGCCCCGGATATTTAGCTTCCAATGTGGGCAGAAGATGTTCTCTCAGTTCAGAATTTATTTGCCCAAGATTCACACTGGCACCCGTCACATCAGCCTCAATGCTTATTTCACGCTGCCCGTTAAGATGATTGATCTTCACCAGGTTTCTCTCGAAGCTGATATTGGCAATATCCTTCAGAAAGTATTCTCCGCCAGATGCCGTTCTGATGCGCATGTTTTCAAGGTTTCCGATGGAAGATCGCTCTTCTTTCTCATATCGCACCCAAACTCTTACTTCATCGATACCTCTCTGCAATCGCTGCACTTCTTTCCCATAAAAACCAGTTCGTACCTGCGAAGTCACAGCACTTAAATTCAAGCCCAATTTATAGGCATTGTCCTTTAAGCTCAGTTTGACTTCCCGCATGCCCAGTTGATCATTGTCAATCACATTCTTAAGACCTTGAATCTTCGAAAGACTGGCTTTCAATTCTTCCTTGGCAAGATCCAAATCTTCCAAATTACTGCTCTGAAGCGAAACGGATATGGGTTTACCAAAGTGGCTTTCCTGCACAAAATTGAGACGCTCCGCCTGCGGAATATCACCAACATTTTTACTTAAGGCATTGGAAAACTCACCTGAAAGGAAATCACGTTTCTTCGATTCGAGCAAATAGACCGTGAGTTTCCCCACTGATGTGGAAGTTAAATCCGATTTGATATTAAGAACAACAGGTTCTCCTGTAAGACTTCTGCCCTGAAACTCCTTCCCTGTTTTTATGGCAGCTTTCTCCAGCACGTCCAGATACTTCAAGGTCACATTCTCGGGTGTGCCAGCGGGCATTTCCAACTCCACATTGGTATAGTTGGTATTATCGATTGAACTGTCACCACTAATAATAATTCCACCCTTCGTCGCGCCAATCGTAATCGCAAACAGACCAAATACGATGGCTATTGTAATCATCTTATTATGGATGCAAAAACGAACAAGGGGTTCGTAACTGACTCTGCGTATCCAAATAACAGCATTGGATGTAATGCTTTCCAATTTCGAAACCTTTTTATCGCGCTTCAACGCCTTGGAATGAATCACATGTGCGGGTAAGATTAGAAAGGCTTCAATTAAGGAGAAAACCAATGCAAAAATCACAACGAATGCCAACTCAACAAAGAACTGTCCCAATCTGCCTTCAATAAAAAAGAAAGCAGTAAAGGCTACAATTGTGGTTAATACAGCAGAAAATACAGCTGGGAAAACTTCCATCGTACCATCGATACCAGCCCGCAAAGCGGATTTGCCCCGTTCGTAATGCTGAAAGATATTCTCACAAATAACAATACCATCATCAACCAAAATCCCCACAACCAAAATCATTCCGAACAAGGATATTTTGTTTAATGTTACGCCATAGGCAGCAGCCACCATAAACATCCCCATAAAGGAAATTGGAATACCAAGCGCAACCCAAAATGAAAGGCGGTGATTCAGAAATAAGGATAAAAACAGAAGCACCAGCATGAAACCCATCAAACCATTGCTCATTAAGATATCCAACATCACACGAACCGATGTCGAATTATCGAACAAGACATCGAGCTTTACATTCTCATGCTTTTCATTAAAGGTTTTCGCATACGCTTTTAAATTTTCCGATATGGAAAGGATATCTTCACGGGAAGTATGAAGAACAGAAATACTGACAGCAGGCTTGCCATCAACATAAGTTCTATTGGGTGTTTCCGACCACTTGTCCTTAATTTGACACACGTCCATCAATCGAATGGTTCCCCCCTCTTTTTGCGAACGGATGACAATGTCTTTAAGCTGTTCGGCATAATAATCCTTCTCCCTGACACGTATTTTTAATTCCTCATCATCGCCCTTAATAGAACCTCCTGTAAGTTCAATATTTTCGTTGGCTACAGCCGCATAAATCTCATCAAAAGTCAGGTGATATGCCTTTAGCGCCTCTTCCTTAATACTGATTTCAATTTCTTCAGCAGGAAAACCCGATAGATTTACCTTTGATATACCATCAATTCCCCTCAAGTCATTTTCAATTTGTCGAGCATAGGTTTTAAGGCTTTTAAGGTCCAAATCCCCGCTCAGAGTCATGGTTAAGGCAAGGATTTCGAATTCCATTTTCTTAACACTGATAGACTCGACACCAACAGGAAAAGAACTGATGCCATCCACAGCATTTTTCACATCCTGAAGAGCAAGGTTGCCATCATAACCCGATTCCAAGCGGACTGAAATCGTCACCATATTCTCTTTCGACGAAGAAGTTACCTTATCAATGCCGCTTATTCCCTTTAGGTTATCCTCTATTTTCAGACTGACGCCCTTCTCAACCTCTTCGGGAGATGCCCCCGGGTAACTCGCCGTTACGGTAATAATCCCCGGATCGATTTGTGGCATCACAGTTGAATTCAACTGGGAAACCCCAACCCAACCCAAAAGCAGAAACACAACGGCAAGCAAGTTTCCTGCAAAGGGATATTTTATAAAATATGTAATTAAAGCTCTCATTTATTCTCTTAGTAAATGGTTATTAGTAATTGGTAACTAAATACGTCCTTAGTTCTCTAACGCTTACTGAGTGCAACAAGACACAGGCTCGCTGAACGAAGTCGAAACACGGTTGCTGAGCAAAGTCAAAAAAGGGTTGCTGAGCGGAGTCGAAGCAGACCTTCTGAACTACAACACCGCATTCCCTTTTATTCCTTTATGCATGCCTGATGTTTTTAAAACCAATAGGCTGCCATCTTCCATTCCGCTTACAATCACCGTATCATCCTTGTATTGTGAAATGTCAATTTTCTTCTTAAGTACTGTTCCATTCTCAAGCAGGTAGACAAATGATTCGTCAATCAGCAGTTTACGAGGTATTTCAATGCCATTTATCTTACTCTTAAGCTCAATGTCAGCAGATAGAAACATGCCTTCCTTCAAGTCATCACCCGATACCGATATGTAAACATTCACCATCTGGGTTTGGGCGTCCATCTTGTTGCCTATTCGCGCAACTCTTCCCGTCCAGTCACCTTTGATATTTTCGGAATAGAGTCTCACCTGATTGCCCACTTTAATATGATTCAGGCTATTTAAATCGACACCAACCAACAAATCATAAGTATCGGTATTTATGAACTCTCCCAGCTTCTGCCCGGTTCGCACAACAGTTCCTGCCTTAATATTCGATTCACACACCTGACCTTTATAGGGAGCCACAATGGTGTATTTGGTCAATTGTTCTTCTTCCGATTTGATGTCATAGTAGGATTGGTAAATATTTTTACCTGCTAGGAAATATTTCTCCTGATCGTTTATGGCTTGTGGAATTGGTGCAATTGGCTTTTCAACATCGAAATCACTTAAATACGATTTCCAAGTCTCGTAACTTTCTGTATAATCGAATTTCAAATCGGGTAACAAGCCTGCAATGGCAGTCATCAGACTACTCTTTTTTGCATACAAGCCAGTGCGCATCTTTGTATCATTAATCTTCAACAAGACTTCACCCTCAGTATAATTGAGTCCTTCGAGAAAAGATTTATCCATACGTTCAAGAATACCACTCACCTCGGCATAGACTTCAACTTTTTCGTGTGCCTGAAGTGTTCCTATAACGGTATGTTTTAATTCCAAAGATTCATTTTGAATTTCCAGCACAGGAATTTGTAGTATTTTAACAACAGTTTCTTTTTCACGAGGCGGTTCTTTCATTCCAGCCAAAACAAATGCTGTAATAAACAAGCCTATTGCAACTAAGACGCCCAGTATGATACTTTTCTTTTTCAACATCGTGATTCGATTTTAAATATTTGACACAATGATACCCCCGGGAAGCCTGTCAATTAAATTTTATCGATCACATAAGCGATTTTATCTACCAACAGCTTAGAACTGTAGATTGCTTTAGTTAAATTTGATTTTAGCATTGTTGACCTTCAATTAAATCCTGTTTGTCGACAAATAGTTGAAATGACAGATAGTTTTAGTTGTTTCGCCATATCATTACATAATTCCATTACTTCCAACTATGAACCTCAGCGAAAGATTATATCGTCTCTTTTCAATACGATGGGTACAACACCTTTCTTTTTGGTCAGCTTTCTCCATCCTGATATCCGGTCGTTTCTTTTATATGGAAACAGCAGAAATACAAAATGAAGTGCTCTTCGAATTCTGCCAAATGTCTATTATTGCAGCCTGGGTTTATTTCAACTTAATGGTTCTGATTCCAAGACTGTGGAATAAGGGTCGCTACAAGCAGTACGTATGGGCTATTACACTTGGCGAAATCGTACCCATAAGCCTTTTGGTTTTGTCTTTTTATTATCTCCCCGTACACGTATTACAATTAAAAATAAATAACCAGATCAGTAAGGTTCTGATAATGGCACTATTCAAAACCAACTTTTTTATTGTCATTACATCACTCTTTCACTTTGTAAAAGAATGGATGAAACTTAAGGATGAAAACCTGAGATACACCGAAAAAGCACAGGAACAACTTGAAGCTGAGCTGAGTTTGTTAAAGGGACAAGTCAACCCTCATTTCCTTTTTAACACCCTGAACAATCTCTACTCATTGAGCTTGCACGACTCGAAGAAAACACCCGAATTGATTCTAAAGCTTTCGCAGCTACTTAGCTATATGCTTTACGAATGCAAAGACGAAACGGTAAGTTTGGAGAAGGAAATCACATTTATAAGAAACTATATCGATCTGGAAGCGATACGTGTAGAGGACATTGCAAATGTTCATTTTGAGATAAAGGGCAGTAATCCTGGTCATAAAATACCGCCACTACTGTTTATTCCCCTTATCGAAAATGCCTTTAAGCATGGCATCTCCTCCGAAGTTGAACATTCCGACATTCACATTAAAATACATATCGATGAAAATAAAATCGAGATGAATACGGAAAACCCTTTTGACAATACACAAATTGATGATGGCAACAATCATAAGGGATTGGGACTTGAGAATGTAAGCAAACGTCTGGAACTGCTCTATCCCAACAAGTACAGATTAGATATAAATCAAAATGGGGACTATTTTAAAACTCACTTGGTTCTTGAAATTAATCAACCGTAATTTATCAGGAGATCGTAGTCACTTAAAGTGTATGAAACCAATATTTCGATAATTAATCGGTAATTTATAATCTGAACTCTACAAACACAAATCCATTACTATGAGCATTAAATGTTTAATTGTTGACGACGAGATACACGCAAGAAAGGTGCTTGAGAAATACATTCAGGATCTGCCTTACCTGGAGTTGGTGGACTCGTGCAAGAATGCCATGGAAGCCATGCAAGTTCTGCGCAATAAAACGATAGATGTCATGTTTTTGGATATTAACATGCCCAAACTCACAGGACTTAACTTTCTGGCAAGCCTGACCCATCCTCCATTGGTCGTTATTACAACTGCATATCGGGAATATGCCCTGGATGCTTTCGAGCTGGATGTAATTGATTACCTGCACAAGCCCATCCCCTTTCCACGCTTTATACGCTCCGTTGGCAAGGTGGAAGAAAAACTGCAATACAATATGCCAACAGTCCAGCCCAGTCACGCTGCAGAAATTGAAAAGACAGAAGAGTTTATTTTTGTAAAAGCCGATAAGAAAAGCATTAAACTGAACTTTGCCGATATCGTCTATATAGAAGGTCTGAGCGATTACATCAAAATCCATACAGTCAGTAAAAGTATTGTGACAAAACTTGCAGTCAAACGCATGGAAGAGCTCTTGCCTAAGAAACAATTCCCAAGAATTCATAAATCCTATATCGTGTCGCTGCAATATATCGATGCCATTGAAGGTAATCAGGTTGAAATTGCCAACAAAAAATTACCTATCGGACAAAGCTATCGCCAGAGATTTATGGAGATCATTCAATCTTTCATGAAGAAATAGGTGCAAAGAAATTAATACCGATTTGAATTACATCCACTTTTTCTTTGAGACTTCAATTTTGTAAAGAATCTGATCTTTCATACGTATAGCATCATCAAAGCTTAGATATTCAATTCTTACAACGGAACCTGCCATTCCTAAATTTAGGCTTGCTGTCCCATTTCTTCTCTGAAAGAAGGTGCGTTTTATATGTACGGTTTGCACCTTATAAACTTCAATAATGCTATAATCCTTGGCAACCATTCCTGAGTGCACATGAAGGAAATCATGACTCATTTGGTAGCTTCTTCTGTAATAAGTAAGATAAGCCACTCCTGCAGCAAGAATAGGCACTAAAATTTCCAGATACCAAATCCAATTGAACTCTAAACTCAATGCGAAAACAGGTATTGACATGATGAGGAAACTAAAGGTAAAATAACGATAAAGAAAAACCCTTTGAGGCTTCATGTCATAAGTCTGTTGAGAAAAAGGATCTTCATAAATTTTATCACACAGTTCTTTAAACATTTGATCGTCGCAACCCGGAATAGACACCTTATCTTTATCCTTACTTACCTCAACACTATTGGCCTGCACCAATTGTATATTGGATATTCTCAACCATTTTTGAATCGGATTTATAGAACGTTTTAGTCGTTGGACCTTGGAAAAAGGAATGGTTATGTTTTTACGCTTCAATAATCCCGATTGCAAGCTAAAAGCATTGGCAAAAGATTTCATATTAAAATCATAATAACGCAAAAAGACTTCAGCCATAGAGATAATCAAGCTGACAAGAAGAACAAAGATGATGAATCCAGCCAGAGCCAAACTACTCGAATGAAGCAAAAAGCTTTCTGTTTTATCAGCTGCTGATGTTATCTCGCTTTCAAACAATTCCTTAAGCTGGTAATAAATATTATTTCCGAATGCAAGAATAACTAGCAAACCTCTTAGGTGATTTTTTGCAATGCCTATGCGCAACAAATCTTTTAATGATAATTGAAGAATGGTTTCCTTTTCATCAACTTGCTCGCTATCAGTTTGGCTTTCTTCAGAATCAGAAATTTCCGTTTTATAACGACCAAGTTGTTCTTGTAAGGCTTCTGCAACCTCTCTACTTATGGCATAAATTGCCACTTCTTTCTTTTTAGATCCTGCAGAATCAACTTCCAACTGTACAACACCTAAAACTTGCTGAATAAGTCCTTGTTTCAAGTTAATCGAAACAATTTTCTCGAAAGGAATGGCAATAACCACACGTTTTAAATAACCTTTGCGAAGTACAAATTCATTGTCTTTAATAAAAAAATAGAAATGGTACCAGGCCAATATCGAATGTGCAACTAAAAGCACGACTAGAACAACTAATCCGATTAGCCATGTTGGTTCCAGCATCTTCCATGCATTTCCCTTAAACACATACAGAAGAAGAAAAGGCCAAAATATCCTGAAAACTCTCTGTACACTCAAAAACAAGAAAAAGACCGTACCTAAAACCGATTGACGCTGTTCGGTGTCAAATGAATGTTTATGCATCTTGAGTCACCTTTGATGTGATTACTTGTTTAATATCCTCTGCCATTTCCAATGAGATCCCTTTTAAGGATAGATCGTGAGCAGAATTTCCAGCCGTATAAATTTTCAAGACAGCTATATTCAAAGCTTTTGAAATAAAACCTTGTCGGATTTCAACATGCTGAATGCGATTAAAGGGAACACTAATGATCTTATGTGTGAGATAACCTGTTCGATAATGTAAATCCTTTTGTCGAATGGCATAACCTTTGTTAGGAAAACCCAATTGAATAAAGGAAAACTTAGTCAGTAATAAGACAAGCCATACAATTAAAGCGAGACCAAACCATATTAATTCGATATCGTCAAATTTGAAATATGCAACACCTATGAGTACTATGAATAGAGCAAAGAAAATAGCCCATTGAATGTTTAGTACAAGTTTATATTTGGGTAATAGATTTGTAAATTCAATCTCTTCACTTTTAGGTATATCCGAAATCCAAATTTGCTTATTTTCTTCTTGCATGCCCATTTCCTGTATTAATAGACGATTCAAAATCATCTGATTATATTAAGTCTTGTTTAGAATCCGAAAGGTATTGTTTTTTTCTTTTTATTAATATGAATCCCATAATAAACGATCATAATAAGGGGAATGATTGGCAACATGAAGTCAAACAAGCTTGAAAAACCTTAGTTTATAACAGATAATAAGACAATCTTATAATCACCTGCGTGACGCAAAATTGCTATCTTTGTTTCTGCTATTACCAAATTAATAAACCACAACTGGATCTTATCCAGACTATACAAACGATTACCCCCTATGAATACATACGGAAGAATTTTCAAAATCAGCATATTTGGTGAGTCTCACGGCAAAGGTGTTGGGATCACTATTGATGGCTGTCCCTCAGGCCTTTCACTTACAGAGGAGGATTTATTACCCGATTTGAGTCGTCGAAAATCAGGTGCAAAAGGCACAACGCCACGTATCGAAAAAGACTTACCAAGCATTCTTAGTGGAACATTTAAAGGTAAAACGACAGGTGCTCCTATTATTATTCTATTCCATAACACGAATACACAATCGAAAGATTATAGCAACTTACTCGATACCCCACGACCTGGCCATGCTGATTTTGTGGCTCAACACAAGTTTGGCAAAAACAATGACTACACGGGTGGGGGTCACTTTTCGGGAAGAATTACCTTAGGTTTGGTCGTTGCCGGAACGGTAGCTAAAAAGATGCTTGGTGACGTCAATATCGAAGCCAAGCTCAAAGAAATTGGCGGTTCAACAGATTTTGATGCCGCTTTGGATGAAGCCATCAAAAACCATGACTCCATTGGTGGAATTGTTGAGTGTAAAGTGAATAACTTGCCTATTGGCTGGGGTGAACCCTTCTTTGATTCTGTTGAGTCGATGATTTCCCATTTGGTTTTTGCGATACCTGCGACCAAAGGTATTGAGTTTGGCTCAGGTTTTAATGCCGCAAAAATGACGGGTTCTGAGCACAACGATAATATCCTTACACCTGATGGGAAAACTGAAACCAATCATGCTGCGGGTATCAATGGTGGGATTACCAATGGTAACGAAATTGTATTCAGAGTAGCAATCAAACCTACCTCCTCAATTGGAGTTAGTCAACGTACCATGAACATTTCTAAAGCCGAAATGGAAGATTTAGTAATTGAAGGCCGACACGATGCCTGCATTGCTCTTCGAGTTCCCGTGATTGTAGAAGCTGTAACGGCTATTGCCCTTGCCGATCTTAAACTGATCGACAAAGCCAGAAAATAATTAAATCTCGATGTAAAGTAGACGCTGATAAAATATGATCTTATATGATCACATTAATATTAAATCATAAATAATCATTTTTAATCTGCGTCCAAATATCTAAGATCTCTTTAAATCCAAACAAAAAAAAAGAGGATGCCAATATATTTTGGGCATCCTCTTCTTATTATATATTATTAAAAAAAATCTCAGATCTTAAATCTGGAATATCTTAATTCATGCAACACTGCTTGAATTTCTTCCCCGAACCACAAATACAAGGGTCGTTTCGACCTACTTTTATATTGGCTTGTAGTGGTGCCTCAGATTGAGAAAAGATACCTTCCATTTGTTGATAATGGTTTTTCCATTCTGCATCCCGCATTTCACAAAAAGCAACACCTTTCTGGAAATCAGTCACACGACCTTCCATCACATCAATATAATACTGTAACTCCACGGCTGTATGTTTGCCTTCAAACTTAGGTAGCATCGCTTTAAACTTTTCTAATGTGCCTTCGTGCTGAATATCGCCTAGTATTCTGATATAATGATCGAGCCATTGAAAATTATCCTGGTCAAGAATCGCGAAGATTCTATCGAACTGTTTATCTGTAGCATAATACAAAGCCTCAAAACTAAAAATATAAGGTGTCTTGCTTTCCTTCTCGATATTCCCTTCGATATACTCCAGGACTTTATCTACAAAGGCATCAGGAAATTTCTTAGCCATTAGACCGACTAAATAAACAGCCTGCTCATTCATCAAATCCCAATCCTCTTCAACACTAAACAAATTCAATAAATCATCAGCAAAATCAAGATGCAAATGTTTTTCAGCTACTACCGCATACCATAAAGGTGCAGGCAACATGATCCTCAAGTCATCGGAATAGTATACTTTACCATTATAAGCATTCTCAAATGCGTATTTCAATTTCTTGATTAGCCCCTCGTTCGAATCTAAATTCCTTAGATGATCGATTGCCTCATAAGGTATGCCTTGCGACTTGGTGTCAATTGTATTGTATGCTTGTTCTGTAGATCTAATCATAATTCCAAATTTGCCACAAAGATATAGTTTTATAAAGCTTTCATTAAATAATTTGCAGATAAAATTGATAATCGTACCCTTGATTCATAAAAACGATAGCTAAATTAAATAGATATAAAATCCCACAATTTCTATTCTTTCTAAGCACGATATCTTTTTTTTAAAAGCTTTGCTTCTCTATATTTACGGCCCTGAAAAACAACTAAGCCCAAATCATGACGCAAATATTATATTACCTATTAATAAAACCACTTTCACTACTACCTCTTAGAATCTTATATCTGATTTCAGATCTCTTATTTCTAGTCTGTTATTATTTATTATCCTACAGAAAGTCAATTGTAGTATCGAATTTAAACGCTTCTTTTCCGGAGAAGAGTAAGGCTGAAATCAAACAAATCACAAAGACATTTTATCATTTCTTCTGCGATTTTGTAGTAGAAAGCCTTAAATGTTTTAGCATTAGTGAAAAGCAAGCCTTAGAGCGTTGTAAGATCACGAATCCTGAAATCCTTGACGAGCTTTATAGGCAAAATAAAAGTATTGTGATGGCCTCAGGCCATTATAACAACTGGGAAATGGCAGCTGCTAGCTTAAACCTTACCCTCAAACACCAAGGCGCAGCCATTTTCAAGCCATTAAGCAACACCTTCTTCGACAAAAAATTCCGACAATCAAGATCGAAGTTTGGAATAGAATTGATACCAAAGAGAGAAGCTAAAGCCTATTTTCAGAATAATGCTGATCGAAACCTGATAATTGGTTTTGGCTGTGATCAATGCCCTAAGAAATCGAATAATAATTTGTTTTGGACACGATTCCTCAATCAAGATACAGCCATCATGTTCGGAACAGAAAAGTATGCTGTAGAATTCGATTACGCCGTTATCTTTATGAACATGACGAGAACCAAACGCGGCTATTATGAAGTTGAATTTGAGATTATAGAAGAAAATCCACTTACAACTGCATATGGCACTATCAGCAAGAAACACACGCAGCTTCTTGAGAAACAAATCAGGCGTGATCCAGCCTACTGGCTATGGACACATAAGCGTTGGAAACTCAAAAGAGATCCTAGCGAGACACTTCATTAAAAAAAACGAGAGGCTATTGGAATGATCATTCCAATAGCCTCTCGTTTTTTCTGAATATGTAATCTAAGCTGGCAACTTATAAAAAATCTTATTCACCATTTTCCAATCTCCCTCAAACTTATAAAGCGAAATATAATCGATATAGGTCAACTTCTCTCCCACATAGAATTCAATTTTTGCCACAGCAGCAGTACCTGTAATATCAATCGATAAAAACTTCACTGTAATTGGATTTTCTTTCCTTGGCAACTTGCCTTCTTTCAATTTAGCTTCAGTTTTTGCCTTCCATTTAGCAATAGGTAATTTCCACATTTCTTCACCCTCACCTATTCCCAAAAGCTCAAAGCCAGGGTGAATCCCCTGATCTATTTTTGCCAGATCGCCTTCGTTTTGTAAGCCTTCAACATAAGAAGTCTGTATCACATTTTTTATCGCTTGCTTTTCTTTTTCAATATCCTGAGCAAAGGCTAAATTCACAAGAAAAAGCATCACAAACAGGGAAGTTAATTTTCTCATCGGATTATTTTTGGGATTAATAATATATCTAATGTACAACAATGTTAAATTGAATCAAACACTTAAAGCTCAAATTCGGGCAACAAATTAAAATTTCATAAAAAAAAGGTTACCCCTTTCGGGATAACCTTTCAAAAATTATGTTTGAACTAATTAAATAGCAGCAACAATACGTTGAGTATCTTTAGCAATAACCAATTCTTCATTAGTCGTTACAATCATACACTTCACTTTTGAATCTTCAGTAGAGATAACAGCATCTTTTCCACGAAGACCATTATTCTTTTCAAAATCGAAGTTAAGTCCTAAGTAATCGAATTTACCAGCGATTTTCCCACGTGAAACAGAATCGTTCTCACCAATACCACCGGTGAAAATAACCAAATCAACACCTCCCATAGAAGCAGAATAAGAACCAACAAAACGCTTCACACGGTATGCGAACATATCCAATGCCAATTGAGCTCTTTCGTTTCCTTCAGCAGCAGCATTTTCAAGGTCTCTCATATCTGAAGAGACACCAGAAATACCCGCTAATCCGGATTCCTTATTAATCAAGTTATTTGTTTCCTGAATAGATAAATCTTTCTTCTCAGCGATATACAATAAAGCACCTAAGTCAAGGTTACCTGTACGAGTTCCCATCAAAAGGCCTTCGTTAGGCGTGAATCCCATTGAAGTTTCGATTGATTTACCACCATTGATAGCACATACTGAAGCACCGTTACCTAAGTGACAAGAAACGATTTTCTTATCTTCGATATTCCATCCTAAGATTTCACATGCTTTGTTTGCAACAAATTTGTGAGATGTTCCGTGGAAACCATACTTACGAACTTTCAAAGTCTCGTAGCAATCATATGGTAAACCATACATGTAAGCTTCTTTTGGAAGTGTCTGGTGGAAAGATGTATCAAATACAGCAACCTGTGGCAAACCTGGCAATAATTTCTCAATAGCTAGGATACCTTCAAGGTTAGCTGGATTGTGAAGTGGAGCCAATTCGCAACATGCTTTAATATTAGCTTTCGCTTCTTCAGTAACAAAAGCAGAATCCTGAAAATATTCACCTCCGTGAGCCACACGATGACCCGCAGCGTTAATTTCTTTAATGTCAGAGATTACACCATGGTCAGCATCAACTAAAGCAGCAAGCACTAAGTTAATACCAACACTATGGTTAGGAATATCCTGAACAGTTTTGAACTTATCTTTTCCCTCAGGCTTGTGAGTTAACACACCATTCTCAAGACCGATACGCTCAACAAGACCAGAAGCCAATAGAGTGGCTTCTTCACCCATGTTCAAAATTTGATACTTTAATGAAGAACTTCCGCAATTTAAAACTAATACGTTCATTAGATTTTGTTTATTATTTGTTTGATTAAGATTCTTTTTCTGATTTCTCAGCTTACATTCCTGCAGCCTGATTTGCTGTGATAGCTACCAAGTTTACGATATCGCTAACTGAACAACCTCTTGAAAGGTCGTTGATTGGAGCAGCCATACCTTGTAGTACAGGACCAACGGCCTCAGCACCAGCTAAACGTTGTACCAACTTGTAGGCAATATTTCCAACCTCAAGTGTAGGGAATACCAATACATTAGCTCTACCTGCAACTTCAGAATTTGGAGCCTTGCTTGCACCAATCGCTTCAACAATAGCAGCATCAGCTTGCATTTCACCATCAATCAGGAATTCCGGAGCCATTTCTTTTGCCATACGAGTCGCTTCAACAACCTTATCAACCATTTCGTGCTTAGCCGATCCCATTGTTGAGAAACTTAGCATAGCAACACGTGGTTCCATATTAGCAATAGCCTTAGTTGTTTTTGCTGTAGCAACTGCAATTTCAGCTAATTCGCTGGCAGTAGGATTCGGATGAACCGCACAGTCAGCAACAACTAACATACCATTATCACCGAATGTTTTATCTTTTAAAATCAAGATAAAAGCACCAGAAACAACTGAACAACCAGGCATTGTTTTCACAATCTGGAAAGCTGGACGTAATACGTCACCTGTAGCGTTCAAAGCTCCGGCAACTTCACCATCAGCATCACCCGCTTTAATCATTAGGGTTGCCAGGTAAAGAGGATCTTTAACAAGCCCCATAGCTTGTTCCATAGTCATCCCTTTCTTCTTACGAAGCTCAACCAAAATCTCAGCATATGCTTCCATCTTATCATGATTTTCAGGATCGATGATAATCGCTTTAGAGATATTCTCTAAATTAAGTCTGTCAGCTTCTGATTTGATTGTCTCAGGATTTCCAATCAAAATAATCTGTGCAATTTTTTCATTCAAAAGGATGTCTGCAGCTTGCAATGTTCTTTCCTCAGTTCCTTCAGGTAGAACAATTTTTTTGTTATGCAGCTTTGCATTTTCCTTAATCTTTTGCAATAAGTCCATTGTGAGTCAGTAATTTATGTGTTTTTGTAATCTCGACATTGCGAAATTAGATATAAATGGCCGAATTTTATTTCAGATAAGTCCATTTTTACACTTACAAAACTGTATCAATATTCATTCTTGATAAGCTTTTTTTTTGATACCTTAGAGAAAAATTAACTTTGAGCTCTGATATCGTTAAATAAATATTAAATATCTCTCAAAACCTTATACCATCAAGCATGGTACATTATTAAATTTCATTCAGTTCATGCAAACTTCAGATAAATTCCAGGTCTTTTCAGAATCTTTTAATGGTGAGTTTCATAGAGATATGAGCACCCGTTTAATCTATTCAACAGATGCTTCAGCTTATAAAGTATTGCCTCTTGCGGTAGCTTATCCTAAAGATGATGAGGACATTAAAAAATTGATCCTGTTTGCGAACAAAGAGAAACTTTCCCTTATCCCACGAACTGCCGGAACATCCCTGGCAGGACAAGTAGTTGGCGAGGGTATTGTGGTTGATGTTTCCCGACATTTTACCCGAATTTTGGAATTGAATGAGAAAGAAAAATGGGTTCGTGTTCAGCCTGGCGTCATTCTCGATGAGCTCAACCTTTATTTAAAAACCTACGGTTTATTTTTCGGACCTGAAACTTCCACCGCCTCTCGTTGCATGATTGGCGGCATGCTGGGTAATAATGCCTGTGGTTCGCACTCCTTAATATTTGGGAGCACCCGGGATCATACACTTGAAATTAAAGCCTTACTAAGTGATGCTTCCGAAGCCAGCTTTTCGGCACTGAGTGATGAGGCATTTCATGATAAATGCCGCAACAAACAGGCTAAGCAAAGTCTGGAGACTAAGATCTACCAGCACATTCGCGAAAAACTCGAAAACCCTGAGATTCAAGATGCAATTCGTAAAGAATTTCCTGACACTAAGAACCACAGAAGAAATACGGGCTATGCTCTCGACCTGCTTTTAGATACAACTCCCTTCACTTCGACCTATAAAGCCTTCGACTTTTGTAAACTGCTGGCAGGATCAGAAGGAACTTTAGCATTCACTACTGAAGTCAAATTGAATTTAGTTCCCCTTCCTCCAAAGGAAAAGGCATTAATATGTGCTCACTTTGCCTCCCTCGAAGAGGCCCTGAAAGGGAATTTAATTGCCTTAAAATACCAACCGGGTGCTGTTGAACTCATGGACGATTCCATTCTTAAGCTTTCAGAAGGCAATATATTACAAGCTAAAAACCGTTTCTTTATAAAAGACAAACCCGGTGCTTTACTCATTATAGAATTCGCACGCGAAAGCCAGGATGAGATTACAGAGATAGCCCGTAATATGGAAACTGAATTCAAACAGAATCAGCTGGGCTATCACTTTCCTATTATTACGGGGAATGAAAACATCAATCGTGTTTGGGATCTACGCAAATCAGCACTTGGCGTGCTTTCCAATATGCAGGGCGATGCCAAACCTGTTTCTGTAATCGAAGACACTTCGGTATTACCTGAGGTACTACCCGATTACATTGCCGAATTTAAAATACTATTGGAAAAGCATGCGCTTTCCTGTGTTTTTCATGCCCATATTGGTAGTGGCGAAATTCACTTACGACCTATTCTTAACCTGAAACAGGATAATGACAGAGAGAAATTTCATGCCATTGCACTGGATACCGCTAAACTGGTGAAAAAGTATAAAGGATCGCTGAGTGGTGAACATGGGGATGGTCGTTTACGTGGCGAGTTTATTCCTATCATGATGGGTGAACTCAACTATCAGGTTTTTAAGGAAATTAAGGCTGTTTGGGACCCCAACAACATTTTCAATCCGGATAAGATTGTCAATACGCCCAAAATGAACACGCACTTGCGCTATGAAAACAATCAGGAAACAAAAGAAATAAAGACCTATTTCGATTTCTCTGAAGATGGAGGAATCATCAGAGCTGCCGAAAGGTGTAATGGTTCGGGTGATTGTCGGAACACACATCTCACCGGTCGTGCCATGTGTCCAAGTTACCAAGCCAGTTTAGATGAGAAAAGTACAACCCGAGCACGAGCCAATCTACTAAGGGAGTTTCTGAGCTATTCAAAGGAGCAGAATCCCTTCAACAGCAAGGAACTCTACGAGGTTTTAGATTTGTGCCTATCCTGTAAGGCCTGTAAATCGGAGTGCCCTTCGAATGTGGATATGGCTAAACTGAAGGCTGAGTTTCTGCAGCACTACTATCAAACCAATGGGATTCCCTTGCGTACTCGCCTCATAGCCAACATCACCAAAATTAATCAGATGGGGAGCCTGGCTCCAGGTCTTTACAACTTTGTAAACCAAGACCCAAAGCTTGGGAGTCTAATAAAGAAACAATTAGGTTTTGCAAAGGAAAGATCTATTCCCAAACTACAAGTTACCACTTTAAAGAAATGGCATAAGAGAGAAGGAAAAAGTATAAAGGATAAAATGAAATCTGTATACTTTTTTGCTGATGAATTCACCAACTTTAATGATACAGAGGTAGGTATAAAAGCCATTCAATTATTAGAGAAGCTAGGCTATGAAGTGCTCATCCCCAAACATCACGAAAGTGGGAGAACCTACCTCTCTAAAGGTTTGGTGAAACAGGCACAGGCCATTGCCAATAAAAACATCAGTTTGTTGAAAGACATCATCAGCGAAGACTGTCCTTTAATTGGGATTGAACCTTCAGCCATATTGACTTTTAGAGATGAATATAAGAATCTGGCTTCAAAAGAACTGAAGGACGCTGCCCTTCAACTTTCAGCTAATTGCCTGATGATAGAGGAATTCTTGTGGCAGGAAATGCAAGCTGGTAAAATTAAGAAAGAACAGTTTATTAATGAAACTAAAGAAGTCAGTTTTCATGGACATTGCTACCAGAAATCACTGGCCTCTACCCTGCCTGTAAAGGAGATTTTATCTTTCCCGGAAAACTATACAGCTAGCGAAATTGATTCGGGCTGTTGTGGTATGGCGGGTTCTTTTGGCTTCGAAGCCGAACACTATCAACTCAGCATGGAAATAGCAGAACTCAAACTTCTGCCCGCTGTTCGAAACACAAAACCCACAACACTCTTGGCTGCATCGGGTACGTCCTGCCGTCATCAAATTAAAGATGGAAGCCAACGAGAAGCCATGCATCCTGTGGAAGTTTTGTTTGATGCACTACTATGATGATTCGTGCATTGAGCGGAGTCGAAATGTGTGATGTGGTGATGTGGTGATGTGGTGATGTGGTGATGGGAAATTAATATTCTGAGTCCTATTATTCACACTATGAAATTTTATTTTCATCGGAATGCTCTTTGTCATATCATCTGTGCAGCTTATCGGAATTATCTTGTAGTTTTGGCCAGCTAAAAGTTTCTTTAACATATGAAACTTTTAAAACGATAAACTATGAGACCAAGATTTTTACTTTTATTACTCCATCTGTTTGTATACAGTACAAATTCATTCTGCCAATCAGATAAGATTAAACCTTGCATGGAATATTCATATTGGAATTTCTTACGTGCTAAAATTTTGCCCCAAAATTCTTATGCTTACAGATATGAAAAGGATATCAAAGTCCAGCTAAAAGGAAATTTCACTCATCTCGATTCCTTATACATCAAAAAAAATATTCAAGAAATTGGATTGCTTCTAAAAACAGTAAATATTCAACTCGTAGACTCCTTAGGAAACTTAACATTAACACTTGTAAATTCTAAGGACAGTGGAGAAACCCTCATTCATAACTTTTATGGACTAAGAACGAAAGGAACTATTCGTTCACAAGAATACAAATTCGCCTTAGGCTCCTTAATGAGTCAGGAAGAACGTAACACGTATTTTCGTTACTATCTTGTAAAATCATTATCTGAAAAACAACACAATCCCAGAGGGAATTCAGAAATAGCTTGTAGTGTCTTTCAGGAAGAAGATCCTATGAAGTCAGAAATTACTGAGGTAGACAAATTTATAATTCGAAAACTATACTCCCCTGATTTCTATGATCAATTTAAGGCTAACTTCCATGGGTCTCTTATGGATTATTACAACTACAGATTTGGCGATAATATTAAATTTATTTCAAATACATTAGGTTTGGTATTAGGATTCATTCTTCTTCTTTTATTATTAAAATTTAGAATCATAAGCACTGAGACGACTAACTGGTGGTCCTATATAAAACAAGGCTTCCTTACCATTCACTGTATCTTAATCTTTTATTTATTATCACAAAGCTTTGCTACCTATTCTTGGCTCACATTGTTCATGTGTTTCAAAATAATAAACGCTACTGAACTTTTACTATTAGTACTCTTGTCAAGTCTCCATTTTATTGAAAACATAGTCTCGAATAAAAAGATTACTATCAGGCTAATTGCACAAACTATCACTACTCCCCTATTTATATATCTTTTCTTTATTAGTTATAAATATATATTCGCCCAAGTCGTAACAGGCAGATTTAAATACATTTGGAGCTGGGAAGTGGAATTTGAGCAAATTATTATTATAATTTCAGCAGTATGTATCAGGCTCATATTCAACTTTGTTAATTTCAAAAACATTCAGGAAATAAGGGTACGAGACATCGAATTATCACAACTCAAATTATTAAAGACTAAGGCTGAGCTTCAAGCCTTACATTCACGAATCAACCCTCACTTCTTATACAATTCCTTAAACTCCATAGCAGCTCTTGCTTATATAAACCCTTCCAAAACGGAACAAATGGCATTGGCCTTATCCGATTTTTTCAGATATGCCATCAACCATAAAGATCAGGATATGATTGAGGTTGATAAAGAGGTTGATATTGCAAGAACTTATCTACAAATTGAGAAAGCACGCTTTGGAGATGATCTGGAATTTACTATTGAAATTGACAATTCTATACAAACAACATTGATTCCTCGATTCCTGATTCAACCTTTAATCGAGAATGCGGTGAAACATGGCGTTTCCGTCATTCAGGAAAAGGGCATCATCAAATTAGAAATTTCAAAAAAGGAAGAGCATTTATTTGTAAAAGTATTTGATAATGGTCCAGACTTCCCGGATATGCCAATTTCAGGATATGGTTTACAAAGCTTATATGAAAAGCTGGAACTCCTATATGGCGAATCAGCTAAGATCTCCTGGGCGAATCAGCCCAATAAAAACATCTGTATCAGACTTCCATTCACGCCTAAATCAGTCTAAAAATGACATCAAAATATAAAACATTACTTATTGACGATGAAGCACTAGCCAGAGAGCGCTTAAAGAAAATGCTACTGCCATATGCTGACAAAATTGAAATTATTGGAGAGGCCCGAAATGGAAATCAAGCCATTGAAAAAATTGAAAGTTTGAAACCCGATTTGATCTTTTTAGATATACAAATGCCAGGCAAATCAGGCTTTGAAGTTCTGCAGGAAATCCATCACCAGCCTATTGTCATTTTTTGTACAGCTCATGATGAATATGCTTTGCAAGCCTTCGAAACAAGCAGTATAGATTATCTTCTGAAACCTGTTAAAGAAGATCGACTGGAAAAATCCATTGAGAAACTACATCTGTTTAAAACAGAGAATAAACAAAGTGAACTCGAAATGTTTCTTTCGCAACAACTCAAACAGATTGCAAAGAAAAAATTAAGCTCCATACCCGTTAAAATTGCTGATCGAGTCGTTTTTGTAAGCTTGGATGAGATATCACATTTTACTGCTGAAGATAAGTATGTCAGCATACACACAGCCGGAGGGAAAGAATATGTGATTGATCACAGCTTGAATTACCTTTCAGAAAAGTTAGATGAGAACTTTGTTAGAATACAACGATCGTGTATTGTGAATGTTTCCTATATCAAAGAGATAAAAAAATATATGGGAGGACGTTTTATTCTGAAACTAAATAACCAAAAGGCTTCTAAAATAATAAGCGGGCGAAATTATCAGGAAAATATAAAAGAATTAACGCTCTTTTAAAACCCAATTCAAACAAAAAATCCCTGCTTCATTAGAAACAGGGATCTTTTATATTTATTTTCAGACTTCCTCTTAATTAAAGAATTTTAAGTCTAGAATCTCTTTCATATCCTTCAGCTCAAACAATTTTTCATGCTGAATGGGTTCTGCCAGCTTTTCGTGCTCCCAGGTGTATTTATAAGGAACATGTGCCCCATAACCTCCAATATTCAATACCGGAAGAATATCCGATTTCATGGAATTGCCCACCATCAGAAAGTTTTCGGCCTGAATGTTACGTCCTTCGATAATTTGCTGGTATGCTTCATCGTTTTTTTCACTCACAACAATCACATCTGAAAAGTATTTGGCCAGCCCTGACTTCTTCATCTTTCTGTTCTGATCCAATAGGTCGCCCTTCGTGATGGTAATCAGATCGTGATTCTGAGAAAGTTTCTCAAGCACCGAATTCACATGATTCATAGGCTCTACCGGTTCGGTTAACATCTTTGCTCCCAGAGCAAGAATTTTAGCGATTAGCTCTCCAGGTATATCTCTAAAAGATAAGCTAAGTGCAGCCTCTATCATCGAAAGCGTGTACGACTTAACGCCATATCCATAAAGCTTAAGATTCTTTATCTCGGTAGAATGCAATCTATCTATAACGGCTTCTTTGCACCCGTAATCACTTAGTATTTGAGCATATTCATTCTGGGTTTGATAAAAGTAATTCTCATTACCCCATAATGTATCATCTGCATCAAATGCAATTAAATCAATCATCTCTTAAGTTCTGTTATTATAATCTAAATGAATAACTGAAGCTCTCCTTACAGAATCAACCCCAAATATTTTCTGCAAAAATAGATGAATTCAGCAATAATAAAAGGACTTTCGTTCGATTGAGGAAAATAAATAGTTTTTCTAGATAAAGAAATAAAACAAGTCTTCTCTCGATAATATTAAGCAGGTATGTCAACCAACTAATAAAAAACATCAAATTTGTTTTGAAATGAGAATATTCTCAATATATTTGTAGTGAGAATATTCTCACTATATCTCCAAAAGTACTTTATGCCGAGAAGAACGAGACTAAGAAAAGTAGTAGCACCGCCCGAGTTTAAAGGCTATAAACCCTATGGAACCAATAAAGAATCACAGGAATATATTGAATTACTTTATGAAGAATATGAAGCCATAAAACTTGCAGATTACGATCTGATGAACCACAAAGAAGCCTCAGAGCTAATGGGGGTATCCAGAGCAACCTTTGCAAGAATATACGAAAGTGCCAGACGAAAAATAGCCCAGGCGTTTGTAGAAACAAAAGAAATAGTAACCGTTTACGGAAATTCCTGGATGGATGAAACCTGGTTTCTGTGTAGCGATTGTCACGCTAGATTTACCATTCCCAAGACACTTGAACAAGAAATTTGTCCCATGTGTTCATCAAAACAGATTGAATCATTGAATCAAAAATAAAACTCATGAGCAAAACAGTAATTACATCTTTAGGAAATGAATTAACCTCTCAATTTGACAAACGTTTTGGTAGAGCTGAATGGTTTTGCGTATTCGATAGCAAAACAAAGGAAACCACATTCATTAAAAACGAATTTGTAAACTCAAACCATGGCGCTGGAACAAAAGTTGCGGAGCTGATGTTTGAATTAAAAGCTGATAAAATCATCTCGGGAGATTTTGGCCCTAAGGCAAAAGAACTACTAGAAGAACTCAATATACAAATGGTCATTATTCAAGACTCAACAAGCATTCAAGAAATTGTTAAGCGAATTGTTGTTTAATCATTTTAAAAAGGGAGGAGTTATGCCAAGATTTAATGGAATGGGGCCTGAAGGAAAAGGTTCACAAACTGGAAGAGGTCTGGGAAAATGCAATGCTGAAAAAAAACACATGCCTGAGCATATCGAAGATCAAGCCAGAGAAGAATCCAAAGGTTTAGGAAGTGGTAGAGGTAGAAAAAATCGAAGACGAGGAAGAGCTAGTTAAATAGTTCCCCAGAGCCACAAACTAAGTAAAGAGGTTGTCTAAAACTAGAGCAAAGTCAGCTAATTATTCTCTAAATGCACAAAACGGTTAGGTTTGGAAAGTAATCACATGTGTAATTTAGCTTAGAATGATATGAATATTTTGGACATCCTCTTTTTATAAACTCTCTAGACGTCAACAAACAAGTCAACCCAATTAAATACTAAAACATGAATAAAAAAATTGCTATACCCGTAGACAATCAAGATATTTTAGATGCCCACTTCGGACACTGTAGCTACTTTGCTATTCTTAATCTTGAAAACGAAACACTTGTTTCTGAAGAAAGATTAAGCCCTCCTCCACACGAACCTGGCTTACTTCCAAAATGGTTAGCAGAAAAAGGTATCAGCGATATCATTGCTGGAGGAATGGGACAAAAAGCCATTCAACTCTTTAACCAGAATGGCGTCAATGTTTTTGTAGGTGCACCTAAATTATCTGTAAAAGAGTTAATTGAAGCTTACTTAAATAATAGTTTGACTTTTTCTGCCAATTACTGCGATCATTAAGAAAATCGATCAACAAATTACAATAATCGGTGCAAGCTAAACGCACCGATTATGCATTTAACATTTACATATAATGCCTTACAAAATTGCCATCGCTAGCGGAAAAGGTGGTACAGGTAAAACAAGCGTATCAGTCAGTTTACAGCACTTCATCAAGAAACAAATTACAGATCAAGTTCAACTCGTCGATTGCGATGTAGAAGAACCCAACGATATTCTTTTCTTTCCTAATGCGAAAAAGAAAAAAACACAAAAAGTCACACAATCGGTTCCTGAAATAGACAAAAGCAAGTGTAACTACTGTAGAAGATGTGCTGACTTTTGCGAGTTTAATGCCATTAGTATCATTCCTTCAGCTGAATTTGCCCAAGTTAACTCAAGCCTTTGCCACTCTTGTGGGGCCTGCCTGCTTGCTTGTGAGCAAGGTGCTATAAAAGAAACAGAACTGCCCATAGGTCTAATCAACTTCTATCAGGAAGAAAATAAAATCAAGCTAATTGAAGGGGAATTAAAAATAGGTTCTGCCATGCAAACTCTTGTAATAAAAGAGCTCAAAAAACAGGTGCCTAATCAAAGTCGAATTATACTCTACGATGCTCCTCCTGGAACATCTTGTCCTGTGGTTGAAACCATTAGCGATACAGACTATATTATCCTGGTAACGGAACCAACACCTTTCGGCTTACACGATTTAAAGCTGATGGTCGCATTGGTACGGGAACTTCAAAAGCCCTTCGGTGTCATTATAAATAAAGCCGGTTTAGGGAATAGTGAAATCTACGATTACTTAGAAAAAGAACACATCAAATTGCTTGGAGAAATTCCTTTTGACCAAAATTTTGCAGCTAAATACGCAAGTGGCAATTTACTAAATGATATACCACAAAAGATCTCTGATTCTTTTTATAAAATAACAGAAAAATTAAAAAAGAGAATGAACTTATGTTAGAAATTACCGTTTTAAGCGGAAAAGGTGGAACGGGAAAAACATCCATAACGGCTGCCCTGGCAGGCTTAGCTTCTAAGGCCGTATTGTGCGATAATGATGTAGATGCAGCCGACTTACACCTGATTCTACATCCTGATATAAAAGAAGAACATAGCTTCTCGAGTGGTTGGAAGGCCATCATAGATCCTAGCAAATGCAATCAATGTGGATTGTGCATCAGCCATTGCCGATTCGATGCCATACATGCCAATAAGTCTGACAAGCTCATTATTAATCCTTTTCAGTGCGAAGGTTGTCGATTGTGCGAACGTATTTGTTCCGAGCAAGCTATTCATTCGAAACAAAACACAAACAATTACTGGTACGTTTCTAATACGCGCTTTGGCAAAATGGTGCATGCTAAAATGGGGCCCGGCGAAGAAAACTCAGGTAAACTAGTCACTCAGGTTCGCAAACGAGCCAAAGAAATTGCACTAAGTACACAGGCAGAATTTATTATTAACGATGGTCCTCCAGGCATTGGTTGCTCAGCTATTGCTTCCTTAACGGGTACCGACATTGCTCTTATTGTTATTGAACCCAGTAGATCAAGCCTTCACGATGCCGACCGTCTCATTAAGCTGATCGAATCATTTAGAATTCCAGCATTTGCTGTCATCAATAAATATAACTTGAACCTTGAGCTGAGTCGAAGTATAGAGAACTATTTAAAGACCAAAAATATCCCTCTGCTGACTAAAATACCATTCGACAAAGCCATGGTTCAGGCTATGATTAATGGGAAAACAATTATTGAACACGAACCAGAATCAAAACCCTCAATAGAAATAAGAAGACTTTGGCATAAAATACAATTAAGTACGCACACAGTCGATTTACATCAAGCTATATGATAAAAGATAAAATGCAATTAAGACCTCGCTATGGTGAGGTCGATCAGATGGGCTATGTCTATCATGCCAACTATGTGAGCTATTGTCATCAGGCAAGAACTGAACTCTTGCGGAAATTTGATTTAAATGACAAAAATCTCGAAGATATGCAGATCATGTTGCCTGTCATATCTTTCAATATCGAATACAAAAAGCCAGCTCATTACGATGAGCTCATCACTATTACAACTACGGTAAAAGAAATGCCCAAAACTCGTTTCTATTTTGAATTCCTCATTACCAATGAAGAAGGTCACATTCTCAGCAGAGCCAATTCAACTGTTGTTTTTGTGGATAAAAGATCCCGTAATCCAAAAATAGTCCCCGATTTCATTGCAAACAAACTTCAAGCTAATTTCAAGCCGAAATATGATCATTCACTCTTGTAATTGCAAATATTTGTTTTTGAGAGCTCTTGGACTTCAACAAGCATAAAACCCTATCAATACTAGCATACAGAATCGCACATATGAACATATGTTCAGAAACATACTGTATAACATGATACAAAATCGCAATTTCATAGTGATAGTGTCAAATGATATATTACATTTGCATCCTAGATATGTGGATATCTAGATATAGAGATAGCAAAATAGCAAAAAAAATATAATATCATGACAAAATATTTAATTGTTGGAGGTGTAGCAGGTGGTGCTACAACAGCTGCTCGTCTAAGAAGAATTGACGAATCAGCTGAAATCATCATGTTCGAAAGAGGAGAACACATCTCCTATGCTAACTGTGGACTACCTTATTATGTGGGTGGTGTCATTACAGAAAGAGAAAATCTTTTACTTCAAACACCTGAAAGTTTTAAGGCACGATTGAATGTAGAAGTTCGTGTTAAGAACGAAGTGATTGCTATTGATAAAGCAAACAAATCAGTTGAAGTTAAGGATCTTAACAACAATACAAGCTATACTGAAACTTACGACAAACTAATCGTTTCACCAGGAGCTGAGCCTATCAAACCTCCCATTCCTGGTATTAAGGATGAAGCGATTTTCACCGTTCGTAATGTAAGAGATACGGATAAAATCAAATCGTTCTACGATAAGAAAAAGCCTAAGAAAGCCGTTGTGGTAGGTGCAGGTTTCATTGGTCTTGAAATGGCTGAGAACCTTCACCATATGGGTATGATGGTCACCATTGTTGAAATGGCTGATCAGGTAATGACACCGCTTGACTATGAAATGGCTGCTGAGGTACACATGCACCTGAAGACCAAAAATGTTGAGTTCTACCTAAAGGATGGTGTATCAGAATTCAATCGCGAAGGAGATAGATTAAACATTCACCTGCAGTCTGGTCGTAAGATCGATGCCGATATGGTGATTCTATCGATTGGTGTACGTCCTGAAACCAAATTGATTAAGGATGCAGGTCTTGAACTTGCACCTAATGGTGGTATCAAGGTTAACGAATACTTGCAAACCAGCGACGAGCATGTTTATGCTTTGGGCGATGCCATGGCCTTCCCTCACCCAATTACAGGAAAATACACCAATGCATACCTTGCAGGCCCCGCCAACAAACAGGCTAGAATGCTAGCCGACAATTTAGTAAACGGACATACTAAAAAATATAAAGGTGCCATTGCTACGGCTATTGCCAAGGTCTTCGATATTACTGTAGCTTCAACTGGACTTGCTGAGAAGGTTCTTAAGAAAGAAGGAATCAAGTATATCTCGAATATCACGCATGGTGCATCGAATGCGGGTTACTACCCGGGTGCCATGCCAACCACCATCAAAATCATGTTCGACCCTGAAACAGGAAAGCTTTTTGGTGGACAAATTATTGGTTATGTGGGTGTCGACAAGCGCATCGACTTGATTGCAACCGTACTAAAGAACAACGGAAGCATATACGATCTTCAGGAAATTGAACACGCCTATGCCCCACCATTTTCATCGGCTAAAGACCCGGTGAACCAGGCTGGTTTTACAGCTGGTAATATTATCGAAGGATTGGTCAAGATTATCCATTGGGATGAGTTGCACCAACTACACGCGCCAAACAACTTTATTTTGGATGTGAGAACGCCAGATGAATTCGAGTTGGGACAAATTGAAGGTGCTGTTAATATCGAGGTGGATAAAATACGTGAGCGCCTTGACGAGATTCCAAAGGATAAGAAAATTGTCATTTACTGTGGTGTAGGACTACGTGGCTATTTTGCTGCTCGAATTCTAATGCAGAAAGGCTTTAAGAATGTGGTGAACCTAAGCGGTGGTTATAAAACCTACGAGCACGCCACCTGCAAGCAGAGTAACGAAGATATTTTCGAGTCAAGCTATATTGCCATCGATGGGCAAATCTACCGTGGAAAAGATAAGGATGCAGAAGAAAAGAAAGATATGAAAACAATAGAAATTGATGCTTGTGGTCTGCAATGTCCTGGACCAATTATCAAGCTTAAGAAAGAAATTGATAAGCTTGAAGATGGTCAGCGACTACGTCAGAAAGTGACTGATGCGGGTTTCACAAAAGATGTGGCTTCATGGTGTAATATGACAGGCAACAAGTTGATTTCTTGTGAGTCGGATAAAGGGATTATCTCTGCAGTCATTGAGAAACAAAAGCAGCAAGCATCTTCTGTGACTTCGGATATGGTATTGCCAAAGAACAAAACCATGGTGGTATTCTCCGATGATATGGACCGCGCACTGGCTTCACTTGTGATTGCTAATGGTGCTGCTGCTACGGGTAGCAAGGTTACCCTGTTCTTTACCTTCTGGGGACTGAATATCATTAAAAAGACCGACAAACCTAAGGTTCAGAAAGACCTAATGGGCAAAATGTTTAGTAAGATGATGGCCAGCGATGCGGGTAAGCTCAAACTATCGAAAATGCACATGATGGGAATGGGATCCAAGATGATGAAAAAGAGAATGACCTCGAAAAAGGTTGACTCTTTGGAAGATCTATTGCAAACTGCTATGGATAATGGCGTTGAAATGATCGCTTGTCAAATGTCTATGGACATGATGGGTGTGGATAAAGCAGAATTGCTTGATGGCGTTCAAATTGGTGGTGTCGCCACCTACCTGGAGGAAGCTGAACAATCGAATGTAAACTTGTTTATCTAAGACAACCATTACAATATATTCAAAAGATGGACTGCCGAAAGGTGGTCCATCTTTTTTTTGCCCTAAAATGGTTTACACTGCATGCGGATTCTACAAACAGATGAATCCTACGGATCCCTAAAAAACAATTACTGAAATCACCATGATACATTCCTATTTCTCCTCCCATCCCAGTTTTGGGATCTGGAGGGGTGGCTTGTTTTACGAGGTACGAGGGAAATAATCCCGAAAGCTTTCGGGAGAGGTGGTTTTATTAAATTATTTTCCCGCAGACGACGCTGATTGCGCTGATATAAAAAAACAGTCGACTCCTACGGAGCCGTGGGTATGTAACTGCATGCTTATGCTACAAACAGAAGAATCCTACGGATCCAAAAAAACAATTCCTGATATCACCATGATACATTCCAATTTCCCCTCCCATCCCAGTTTTGGGATCTGGAGGGGTGGCTTGTTTTACGAGGTACGAGGGAAATAATCCCGAAAGCTTTCGGGAGAGGTGGTTTTAGATAAAATAATTTCCCGCAGACTATGCAGATGAGCGCAGAAATAAAAAGAACAGTCGACTCCTACAGATGTTGTTGTTGTTAGATCTGTGGGGGTGAAAGAAGTTGTGGAAAATAAAGAGATCCTTAAACACCCCAACATGCAAATACAGATGACATTATAAATATAAAGGGGGAGAAAAACATACACTTAACTTTGCCATAATCTGCTATTATACTTAGCCTAAGATTAATCACATTTATATAGTGTGAATTCATTGACATTGAGAGCAATATACTGTAATTTTATTTTAATGTCGATATTGACAGTTGAATATTTAAAAGCTGAATTATGCGAGGATCCAAGAACGATATGCAAAAAACATCCTTTGATGAATTAGGGATTGTGCTTCATGAAACCGTTTGGAATGATATCCATGTGGCTTTCGAAACCTATCAGGAAGACTTTGATGGTTCTCTCCTACATAAGGGCGGTAAAAATGACAGATGCCAGTGCCCTCATTGGGGGTATATATTGAAGGGGCAGATGCGAGTTATTTATGCCGACCATGAAGAGGTTATCCGGGCAGGTGACGCTTTTTACATTCCTCCTGATCACAACGCTGTAGTTGAGGCCGGAACAGAGTCTATTGAGTTCAGTCCTAATGGTCCATTACAAAAAGAAATGGAAATCGCAGTTCGTAATTTTGAGGCAATGCGGAAGAAATAACTTGCGATAGTGGCGTTTATTCAGGGACAGCGCTCGAATATAGTGTTGTTAGGCTTAAGCTTGTATTCGAGCGTATTTCCATTTTACGAAAATTAGCAGTAGGATAACTCATCATTCTATATCTGATGTAATTATCAGTTATAGTGTGGAGGTATGAAGTTTGCTTTTTTAGAGCTTCTTTGAGCGTTACAGAAAGTTCAAACCAGTTGTAAAGCAGTCTTATGGTTGCTGTTATTTCATTGCACTGCAGACTGTTATTTCGTAACTTGTATGTTGCACCAAAAATTAACTGTCATGAAAAAGATTAGAACTTTACTGATTTACGTTTTTTGCATCACCACGCTTATTTCGTTAACTAAAGTGTCGAATGCACAAGAATGGTCACAAGAACAAAAAGAAGTTTTGAAACTTGAACAAGAGATGATATCCTCATGGGAAAATCGTGATTTAGAAGGCTACATGGACTGTTTACATGAAAATTTTGTAGGATGGTTCGATAAAAGCCCATATCCAATGAATAAGGAAACGCTTAAAACCTGGGAAAAACACTGGTTTAGTACATCTAAAATAATACTTGACCATACTACTTTTCTAACAGTAAACGTGATTGATGATACTGCAATTTCCAATTCATATTCAAAGACATTAAGAGAGAACGATAAAGAACAAAAACTCTCATACTCAAAATGGACAACTGTTTTTAAGAAACAGAATGGGAAGTGGTTAATTATCGGAATGTTTGGTGGAAGGATTTTGGAAGATTAATATATTACTTCTCCACTAGTAAGTCTGACACGACCAACAAGTCAACATTGAAAATATTTAAAGGAGGCAACCACCTCCTTTTCGTAGTTTAACCCAAACCCTTTCTTCCTTTCCAAGGGTAACCAAATTGGGCATTTTCGTGCGTTCACGATTTAAGAGGTTAATATGTCCAGTTTTAATAAAAGTGGCTGATTTTCGGTTTATAAACGGCATGCTAATGCTACAAACAGAAGAATCCTACGGATCCAAAAAATACAATTCCTGATAACACCATAATACATGCCAATTTCCCCTCCTTACATTTAAGGAGGGGTGGCTTGTTTTACGAGGTACGAGGAAAATAAGACGGGGTGGTTTTATTAAATTATTTTCCCGCAGACGACGCAGATTACCGCAGATATCAATAATAGTCGTACAAAAGCTATTCTACATACAGGCAGATTCTTCTGATTTATTGATTCAATATCATAAGCACCGCTCTTTAGAGCGGTGTGATGATTCGTATGTAAATCGGGCTTTAGCCCCAGACCTTTAGATGAAACGTTCAAGCTCTCATTCATGAAACGCCAACAGGTCTGAAAAGACACTGTCGGGTTTTCCCCTGTTGGTATGCGCTTGTATCGCGTTCCTTTATGTTATAGATTAAATACCACACGATATAATCGTGCGGCAGCGGGATTAAGAAACAGTCGACTCCTACGGAGCCGTAGGTATTAGACTGCATGCAAATGCTACAAACAGGTGAATCCTACGGATTCGATTATTGTTTTGAACGGCAATACTATAAATATATCTCGCTTATTACTCCCGCTGATTTAAGTAGATTACCGCAGATATCAATGATAGTCGTACAAAAGCTATTCTACATACTGGTAGATTCTTCGATTTTTTAATTCAATATCATAAGCACCACTCTTTAGAGTGGTGTTATGATTCACGTGTAAATCGGGCTTTAGCCCAGCCTTTCGGTGAAGCGTTCAAGCTCTCATTCGTGAAACGCCAGTAGGTCTGAAAAGATTTAAAAACAGGGAGGATTTGCCATTCTACAAGAAGGTTAATCTTCATTCAAACGTATCAGGAGGCTATGGTATCTTCACCTCCTATGCTCTCGATTCTAAGCTTATTGAAATTGATTAGCCGCTCTTACAGAACTTACTAAAAACCCAAGGCTGTCAATCCCATATTGGCAGCCTTTTCTACATCTTCATGAAAGCACACATTCATTAGCACAACGGTTTCACTTTTAACAAAATACACATCTGGAATTGCAAATCACATTTACAATAACTTAACAAAGAAGAATGCAGATCATCTAATTATAGTTATTGAAAAATATTTTATGATGATCCAACAAAAAAGACTTAAATTGAGTAGTTGAAACACAAACCACCCAATTAGTTCATTAATAGTTTAAACAAAAAAGCTTTAAAATAAGAGATAGTAGAAATAGCTGAAAAGTTGTTAGAAACAAGTTGTTAGTCATTTTTAAAATTTTTATAATATGAAAAAATCAAATTATTTTTTGTCTCTCTTTCTTGGCCTTTGGCTCCTTTCAATTGGTCTCCCTGCCCAAGCGCAAGAAACCCGACTATTAAGAAACCCTGCCATAAGCCAGGAAAACATTTCATTCGTTTATGCTGGCGATATTTGGTTAGCCGATACAGATGGTTCAAATGTGAAAAGAATCACAGCCTTTGAAGGTGTTGAATCCGATCCTCATTTTTCACCTGATGGAAAGCATATTGCATTTACAGGAAAATACGATGGAAATACGGATGTATATACTGTTCCTATCGCTGGTGGTGAACCCCAAAGGTTAACATGGCATCCTGGTGCAGACTTAGTAAGAGGATGGACACAAGATGGGCAACATGTTATTTTTGCCTCTGGTCGTATAAAGGCACCCTATCCATACCCTGCCCAATTATGGCAGGTTTCTACAAAAGGTACAACACCTACACGTTTAATCTTACCCAATGCCGTAAATGGCAAGTTTTCCCCTGATGATAAGCTCTTTGTTTATGAAGAGGTTTTCACGTGGGAAAAAGAATTTAGGAATTACCGAGGTGGACAAAACAAAGCTCTACAAATTTTCGATATAGAAACCCATGAAGTTGAAAAGCTGCCATGGGAAAACAGTAGAGATATTAACCCCGTTTGGATGGATGGCATCATTTATTTCCTTTCAGATCGTGATTTTGGCATGAACATTTGGTCATATCAGGTTCAATCAAAACAATTAAATCAAGTGACCTTTTTTACCGAGTTCGACTGTAAAAACCTTGAGGGCAATCATGATAAATTGATTTTTGAAAATGGCGGGTATTTATACACCTTAGATGCAGGCACAAATAAACCTGTGAAACTGACCATTAATGTAAAGGGAGACTTCCCATGGACTCGCCCCCACTGGAGTTCCATTGAAAAACATATTACATCTGCAGCTATTTCGCCAAGTGGCAAACGTCTGGCTATTTCGGCCAGAGGTGATATCTTTACCATTCCTGTTAAGAAAGGAGACGTTAGAAATATCTCCAATAGTCAGGCTGTAGCCGACAGAGCTGTATCCTGGTCGCCTGATGGAAAAAACATTAGCTGGTTTTCAGATGAAGGTGGCGAATATCAATTGGTCATTGCGGATCAATATGGCAAGGAAAAGAAAAAGATTGCCATCGACAACCCAACCTTTTATTATCATCCTAGCTGGTCGCCTGATTCAAAGTATTTGAGCTTTTACAACGAGAACAGAACCTTGTGGATAGTAGAAGTTAGTACTGGTCAGTTTACTGAAATAGCTAATGAAGGCTTTGCTCATCCTGAACATGTGATGTTTGGTGAGTGGGCTCCCGACTCAAAATGGCTGGCATACACCAAGAGGTTAACGAATGAGTATGCGGCTATTTTTGTTTATTCATTGGAACAGAAAAAATCCTTTCAAATTACAGATGGCATGTCTGATTGTAGAATGCCTGCATGGGATAAAAGTGGGAAGTATATTTATTTTAAAGCAAGTACAGACTATGGTATGAATGTGGGTTGGCTTGATATGTCATCCTTAGATCATCCCATAAACAGTTCCATTTACATGGCTGTTCTGTCTAAGGAAGAAGCCTCCCCCTTGGCTCCGGAAAGTGATGATGAAGAGGTTGAAGAAGACGAGAGTCCTGAGCCAGAAAAAAGCAAGTCTAAAAAGAAGAAAAAAGCTCCTGAAGATGAGAAGGAAAGTGATAAAAAAATTAAAGATGTTAAGATTGATTTTGATGGTCTTCAGCAACGAATCATCGCCCTCCCACTTTCTGTAAAAAACTATATTCAACTGGAAACAGGCAAAGAGGGTATTCTCATGTATACCGAACAAGTACCACAACAAAAAGGCTTGAACCTACATCGTTTTTCACTTGAAAAAAGAGAATCTGAAAAGGTGGTAGAAGGTATTACTGAATTTGGGATATCGGCTAAAGGAGAGAAATACTACTATGTTACAAAAAGTAAACAATACGTTATTTCCAATGTTTCTGAAAAGCCTAAACCAAGTGAGGAAAGTTTAAAAATAGCGAACATCAAAATAAAAGTAGATCCTCAACTGGAATGGAAACAAATTTTTAGAGAAGCCTGGAGATATCAACGTGACTATTTTTATGTAGATAATGTTCATGGATTGGATATGGATTGGGTTTATAAAACGTATTCTCCATGGATTGAGCATGTAAAGCATCGTTCAGACCTAAATTATGTACTTGATATTTTTGGTGGGGAAACCTCCATAGGGCATTCATTTGTTGGAGGTGGTGACTATCCAGAGGTAGAGAGAATACCAATTGGTTTACTCGGTGCCGATTTCCAAATCGTCAATAACGAATATCGAATCAAAAAAATCTACACGGGTGAAAGTTGGAATGCCAAAGTATCTTCTCCATTAAGCGGACCGGGAATCAACGTCTCTTCAGGAGATTACCTATTGGCTGTCAACGGCATTAGACTCAATACTGCTACAAATTTGTATTCATATTTTGATCAGACTGCCAAAAAACAAATTAGCATTACTGTAAATAACATCCCTAGTTTAAAGGGAGCTAAAGAAATAACGGTAGTCCCTGTAGCTAGTGAATACAAGTTAAGACAACATGATTGGGTGGAAGGCAATAGAAAGAAAATAGACGAACTCTCGGGTGGAAAACTGGCTTACGTTTGGTTACCCAATACCGGAGAAGGTGGTTACGCTAATTTTAACCGATACTATTTCGCTCAAAAGCATAAAAAAGGCGCTATAATTGATGAACGATTTAATCAGGGTGGCTTGATTGCTGATTATATTGTTGATCTTCTTTCGAGAAACCTATTGGGCTATTTTAATAATCCTATTGGTAACAGACAAGCCTTTACGGCTCCTAATGCTGGTATTTGGGGACCAAAGGTCATGATCATTAACGAGATGGCTGGTTCCGGTGGAGACATGCTACCTTATATGTTTAAAATGCGAAAAATAGGTCCTATCGTTGGCACAACAACCTGGGGAGGTCTGGTTGGTATTTGGGATGTTCCAAGTCTCATAGATGGCGGTTACATAACGGCTCCGCGAGGAGGTTTCTATAACGTGAAAGGTGAATGGGATGTTGAAAACATGGGTGTCGCACCTGATATTCATGTGGAACAAAATGCTAAATTAGTCCTTCAGGGACACGATCCTCAATTGGAAAAAGCTGTTGAAGTAGCACTGGAATTACTAAAAACACAGGAAATCAATCTTATTCCTCAACCAGAAGACCCTGTAAGAGTCATTAGACCAAAAAAGACTGATAGTCGAGTTGGATCTCGTTAAAATATTGCAAAGAAACTTTATCTCAAGTAAAAGGCTGCCAATCACATATTGGCGGCCTTTTCGAATATTCCAGAATATCTCAATTTATTCACAAGGGGTTTAAGTAAGTGATAAACAGGTGAATCATACGGATCTGATGATCGTTTTAAACCCTTATGTCCCGATAGCTATCAGGATGACTATAGGCCTGCAGTAAATCCAGGGTATGACTAAATGGATTTCACGCAGACGACGCAGATTACCGCAGATATCAATGCTAGTCGTACAAAAGCTATTCTACATACAGGCAGATTCTTCTGATTTATTGATTCAATATCATAAGCACCGCTCTTTAGAGCGGTGTGATGATTCGTATGTAAATCGGGCTTTAGCCCCAGACCTTTAGATGAAACGTTCAAGCTCACATTCATGAAACGCCAACAGGTCTGAAAAGACACTGTCGAGTTTTCCCTGTTGGTATGCGCTTGTATCGCGTTCCTTTATGTAGTAGATCAAATACCACACGATATAACCGAAACGAAGTGGAGCTCAGCGAAGCTAATCGTGCGGCAGCGGGGGTTAAGAAACAGTCGACTCCTATGGAGCCGTGGGTATTAGACTGTATGCGGATGCTACAAACAGCTTAATCCTACGGATTCGATTATTGTTTTGAACGGCAATACTATAAATATATCTCGCTTATTACTCCCGCTGATTTAAGTAGATTACCGCAGATATCAATGATAGTCGTACAAAAGCTATACTACACACAGGTAGATTCTTCGATTTTTTTAATTCAATATCATAAGCACCGCTCTTTAGAGCGGTGTTATGATTCGCGTGTAAATCGGGCTTTAGCCCCAGACCTTTAGATGAAACCTTCAAGCTCTCATTCGTGAAACGCCAACAGGTCTGAAAAGACGCTGTCGGGTTTTCCCTGTTGGTCCGCGATTAGCTTCGCTGAGCTTCCTTCGGTCGGTTGTATCGCGTTCCTTTATGTTATAGATCAAATACCACACGATATAATCGTGCGGCAGCGGGGGTTAAGAAACAGTCGACTCCTACGGAGCCGTGGCTATTAGACTGTATGCGGATGCTACAAACAGCTGAATCCTACGGATTCGATTATTGTTTTGAACGGCAATACTATAAATATATCTCGCTTATTACTCCCGCTGATTTAAGTAGATTACCGCAGATATCAATGATAGTCGTACAAAAGCTATTCTACATACTGGTAGATTCTTCGATTTTTT
>Ga0209272_10000116_pt1 | contig 100136 bp, 94 predicted proteins | sample tdDd002_FD_187125 | JGI IMG/M metagenome (GOLD analysis project Ga0209272, IMG submission 187125) | Marine sediment microbial communities from the Atlantic coast under amendment with organic carbon and nitrate - tdDd00.2 (SPAdes)... | ecosystem: Environmental > Aquatic > Marine > Coastal >...
ATATTATCTAAACTAAAAGTAAACGTTAAGTTAGCTAATTATCAGTATATGACGATAGATAACTTATCAAAACACTCCATTGGTTAAGCTTTTTGCCTGAACCCCTTGGAACTGGATGCGCATTGTAGAGAACTTTTAAAATGGTGCAAGCATTATTTTAAACTTTTTATTTGTTTGAGCAGATAAGAAACAATACGTATAAAAATACTGCTTCATTTCCACAAAAGTGAATAATTTGGATATTTTTTGCGCTTATAGTTGCACAATAATATAAGCTGGGTAACATAGAATTGTTTTACTTATGGTTTTTATTTTGCATTTTGCTCATATAAGTAAAGCAAACATTCTTTATTAAAATAATAATTAGGTATTCATACTATGAAGTCTCCGCAAATCTCAACCGTGGTAATAGCAATTATTTTTGCTGTGATCACTTATTTTTTAGCTAGTAATGTAACATTAACGCCTGCAATTATTGCTGGTATTGTTTTTGTGTCTGCTTTTATAGCTCCTCTTCTTGTCCCATCAGCCGACGCAGCCACGACAAGTACAGTTCAATCATCGACTAACGAAGAAGTTAAAACACTTTATGTCGGTAATTTGCCTTACCGCGCTAATGAAGCAGCCGTTAGAGAATTATTTTCCAACCATGGTAATGTTCAGTCTGTACGCTTAATGAAAGATAAGCATACAGGTAAACGTCGTGGTTTTGGATTTGTTGAAATGCCAGCTGATGATGTAGCAAAAGCTATTTCTGCATTAAACGATAGTGAATTTCAACAACGTACTTTAAAAGTAAGAGAAGCTAAAGAGCGTCCTGAAAGATCTTCTCCAGAGAATAATGAATAGATAGGTATATCAATACCGTATAAACCTACTAGTATAGTGATATATTAGTAGGTTTTTTTATGCCCTTGTTTTGCTACTTTTAAATAAACCTAGACAATCATTTTATCATGGGTAAAATTCGCGCTCTTATTCGCCAAATGTAACTTTAAGGCTTCCTTATGTTTGATCATATCCATCCTGATAATTATCAATCTCAATTAGTAAAAAAACAGCATGATATGACGGAGTTGTTTTCTGACTTTGACATGCCTGCTGCCGAACTTTTTACTTCAGCAAGTTTGAATTACCGTTTAAGGGCTGAATTTAGGGTATGGCACCAAGAGGATGATCTGTACTACATAATGTTTAATAGCGAAACCAAAGAAAAGTTTCGAGTTGATGACTTCCCTGTTGCAAGTACGCTAATAAACAAGGCAATGAAATCCCTCCTTATTGCTATTAAAGATAAACCAGAGCTTCGTTATAAGTTATTTCAAGTAGATTTTCTATCAACGCTAAGTGGAGAGCTTTTAATTAGCTTACTTTACCACAAGCCATTAGAAGAAAGTTGGCAAGAAGCAGCCCTTGCTCTTAAACAACAGCTCAGCATCATTGCCCCTGTTGATATAATTGGCCGAGCAAAAAAACAAAAGGTTATTGTCGATAAAGATTATGTGATGGAGTCATTGCAAGTGGGCAATAAGCGTTTTATTTATCAACAAGTTGAAAATAGCTTTACTCAGCCTAATGGTGGAGTAAATGAAAAAATGCTTCTTTGGGCTCAACAAGCGACAGCCCAATCTGGAGGTGACTTAATAGAGCTATACTGTGGTAATGGTAATTTTAGTATTGCATTAGCTGAAAACTTTGATCGTGTGCTAGCTACAGAAATATCTAAAACATCAGTAAAGTCTGCCCAAGTTAATATCGAAGCCAATAATATCGACAATATTGATATTGTTCGCATGTCTAGTGAAGAGTTTAGTCAGGCGATGAATGGAGAAAGAAAATTTAGACGCTTAGAAGGATTTGATTTAACGGCCTACAATTACGATACTGTGCTGGTTGACCCACCAAGAGCAGGTCTAGATAATGACAGCGTTGAGTTAGTGAGTCGTTTTAATAAAATAGTTTATATTTCGTGTAACCCTCACACCTTAAAAGATAATTTAGCTTTGTTGACAAAAACCCATAGCATTGAAAAATTCGCATTATTTGATCAGTTTCCTTATACCGACCATATTGAAACAGGCGTAGTGTTAACTCGTAAGAACTAATAGTAAAACAAAATTATTTGCGAGTTTTTTTGGCCGCTTTACGGCGGTCACTTAAATCTGCAGCGCCGCGTGCTATAAAACGAAGCTGTTGGATTGTTTGTTTTGACAACTGTTCTCGTTCATCTTTATCATCAATATCTAAAGCATCTGAACCAGCACTAAACACTATAGTGACAGCTGCGTTAGCCTGCATGTAAGCAACTTCAGCATCAAGATCATTGGCTTGCTGTAAGTAATCACAAAGTTCCATGGTAAAATAGCGAATCTCTCTGATCACCGCCGCACGAAAAGCAGCTGAAGTACCAGAGCGCTCTCTTAATAATAACCGAAAAACATTGCCGTTACTTTCTATCAGCTCCATAAAGGTTTCCACTGAAATCTGGATAACCGAGCCCCCCTTGGCAATTCGCTGGCGTGCTTGGCGCATTAATTGTCTCAGTGATAAGCCCGCTTCATCAACAAGTGTTAAACCTAACTCATCCATATCGGTAAAATGTCGATAAAAAGAAGTTGGTGCGAGGCCTGCTTCTTTGGCAACCTCTCGCAAGCTTAAATTTGAAAAGCTACGCTCAGCACTTAATTGATTCAATGCCGCGTCAATTAATAATCTTCGTGTTTTTTCTTTTTGCTGTGCTCTTACGCCACTCATGCTCTACTGCTCTTGATAACAATATTCAAAATATACTTTTCATAATACTGCAATCTACTCGTAATTGGTATTAACCTAAAAGCTAAAGATATTTACTAAATGAGCTTGACTGGTCAGATGATATAGCTAAACTATAAACAGTGTACACGCGTACGCTTAAATCATTCTATTTTGCTGAATATCAGAGAGTTAAAATGAAAAAACCCGCTATTATATGGCTTAACGTAATTGTTTTTGCTGTAACTTTTATTGTTGCTGCTTTTATTGTTCCTTATCGCGCCTACACTGTTGGCTTCGATAGCAGTGAAATAATATTTGCTCTGCTCTGCTTTATTTATTGTGGCATGTCTATAACGGCAGGCTATCACCGTCTTTGGTCTCATAAAACCTATCAGGCTCACTGGAGCTTGCGAGTTCTTTTTGCATTAGGCGGCGCTTTTGCTCTACAAAATAGTATATTGCACTGGTCATCTGATCATAGAGTACATCACAAGCATGTAGATAATAACGACCTTGATCCCTACTCGGCTAAAATGGGGTTTTGGTATTCTCATATGGGTTGGATGTGTCGTGAATACCAAGCACACCGTTACCATGATTATAAAAATGTCAGAGACTTGCAAAAAGACGCAATCGTTATGTGGCAACATAAGCATTACTTGTTGCTTAGTATAGTGATGAACTTTGGGGTTCCTATCGCCTTTGGTCTTTGGCATGGTGATTTAATTAACAGTATTTTACTGGTTGGCTTTTTCCGCTTAGTCGTTAACCATCACACAACTTTCTTTATCAATTCTTTAGCACATGTTTGGGGCAAGCAAACTTATACCGACAAAAATACTGCCCGAGATAACGGCTTTTTAGCATTTCTCACTTTTGGCGAGGGCTACCATAATTATCATCATATTTTTGAAAATGATTACAGAAATGGCATTCGTTGGTGGCAATTCGATCCAACCAAGTGGTTAATAAAGAGTTGCCAATGGCTAGGTTTAACTTCAAAGCTGCGTGTTAGCCCAGAAGATAAAATTGAGAAAATGCGCCTTGCTATGACATTAAAACGAAGTAAAGATAGTTTGATTCACTTACCCAATGCTGAACAAGCAATCTCACAATTGCAGCAAGAATATGACTTACTGATCAGTAAGCTAAATGATTACTATCAAGTGCGTAAAGCATTGCTACTGGAAAAGCGTGAACAGGTGCTTGCCGATGTTGAGAAATCAGAATTAATGAAACAATACCAAGAGCTAAAGACTAAAGTTGCTGAGCAACGAAAAAGTTGGCAACTACTAACAGCCAAACTCGCTTAATAATCAAGTATCTAAGCTTATTTCTACTAGTATTTACCTCAAATCCTGCTAAAATTTTTTCATTAGTAAGTATTTGAGGTAATTCTTTTGAGCAAATCCAAAAAACAGAGCACACCTAAAACGTTTGATTACGATGTAATTATTATAGGCACAGGTCCCGGCGGCGAAGGGGCATCGATGGAATTAGCTAAAAAGGATAAGAGAGTTGCCGTTATTGAACGTTACAAAGATGTTGGCGGTGGCTGTACTCACTGGGGTACTATTCCTTCAAAAGCATTACGCCAAAGTGTTAGTCGCTTAATCGATTATAATTCAAACCCTCTTTTTCGTGGTCACGGTAAGGCAAAGCACCTAACTTTTGCTGACATTTTAAGTCACTCTTCTGCTGTTATTCGTAAGCAAGTACAATTGCGCAGCGGCTTTTATGATCGTAACCGCGTTGAACTGGTTACCGGTGAAGCTTCTTTTATTGATGCCAACACTATTCAAGTGATTAAAAGTGATGGCTCAATGGAGAAGTTAACGGCAGAAAAAGTGGTTATTGCTACGGGATCACATCCTTACCGCCCTGACGATATTAACTTTAATCATCCGCGCGTTTATGATTCTGATACTATTTTATCACTCAGCCATGAGCCGCGCTCTATCATCATATACGGTGCTGGTGTTATCGGTAGTGAATATGCCTCAATATTTCGAGGCTTAGGAGTAAAAGTTGACTTAATTAACACCCGTGATCGCTTACTTTCTTTTTTAGATGACGAAGTATCTGATTCACTAAGTTATCACTTATGGAACAGCGGCGTTGTGATCAAGCATGGTGAACAGATTGAGCGAGTTGAAGGTACAGAAAATGCGGTAATTGTGCATTTAGAGTCCGGTAAGAAAATGCGTGCTGACTGCTTACTGTTTGCCAATGGTCGTACAGGTAACACTGCTGATTTGAATCTTGCCAATGCCGGCCTAAAAGCTGATGGTCGTGGTCAATTAAAAGTTAACGATCATTATCAAACAAGCGTTGCCAATATTTACGCCGTTGGCGATGTTATTGGTTATCCAAGTTTAGCCAGTGCCGCTTATGATCAGGGTCGATTAGCAGCTTCTGCCATGGTAGATAATAAAAGTAGTGCTAAGCTGATAGCTGATATACCCACAGGTATTTACACCATTCCTGAAATTAGCTCCGTGGGTAAAACAGAGCAAGAACTAACTGAAGCTAAAATCCCTTACGAGGTTGGTCGCGCTCAATTTAAACATTTAGCTCGAGCACAAATAGCAAACAGCTTAGTGGGTTCCCTTAAAATTCTTTTTCATCGCGAAACGAAAGAGATATTAGGTATTCATTGTTTTGGTGAAAATGCATCGGAAATCATTCACATCGGTCAAGCTATCATGCAACAAACCAATGGCGGTAATACAATTGAGTACTTTGTTAATACCACATTCAACTACCCGACAATGGCTGAAGCATTTAGGGTAGCGGCATTAAACGGGCTAAATAGATTATTCTAATTAAGCCAAGCTCAGATTAAGTAAACAAGGCTAGCTTGTACTTTGCATCCTAGCCTATTTTGAGCTCAATAAGTTAAAGCCCTTAAATCATCATAAACTGTCGAGTATCTTCCATGTATAAATCACTATTAATCTTAATCAGCTTAACTCTTACCTTACCTGCAATTGCGGTAGAAAATTATAGTATTTATTTAGTTAGACACGCAGAAAAACAAAAGGACGCTGAAAATCCCGGCCTTACACGCTGTGGACAAAAAAGAGCTAAACAACTTGCCAACTTACTTTCCCAGGTTAATATCAGCCAAGTTTACAGTACAAGTTACCAACGTACTAGACAGACAGCCACGCCTTTAGCAAAAGCGAACAAGTTAGCCATACAAGACTACAACCCTAAATATTTAGCGCAATTAGCAATACAATTGCAAAAGAGAAAGCAAAATACCTTGGTAGTTGGCCATAGCAATACCACACCACAGCTTGCTGAGTTATTGGTAAAAGAAAAAATACCACCATTAAGTGAGGATGATTATCAACAGCTATATCAAATACAAGTTATTGGTAAGCAGAAATTAATAACCACGCTGACTCAACCATTAGTTTGTAATTAAATAGATAGTATCAGTATTTGTTAGGGTGTTTCTTTTTACCTAGTTTAATGAGTTTCACATCCGTCAATTTATAAGGGACTCCCCACTGTTGTATCGTTACTAAACCTTCTACTTTATCAGCTTTAATTTTTAATATTGTATCTTCAATTCGGTATTCTTTTGCTAGGTTCATAGGTAACAGTTTTTTACCATTTTTCGTAACTAACCCATAAAAGCCACCTTCAAAATTTAAATACACAACTTTTACTTCCACCCAATCGGGTGGTCTCACTTCCATAGTGGCCTGCTCTTGTTTTGCACATGATGTATTCATCAACAATATTAAAATAAAACAAGATATAAATAATGCTCTAACCAATGAATTAAGCATATTTCTGTTCTCGTTAATAAAAAAGGCCATGGTACAAGTAATACCATGGCCTTAGTAAAAGTTCAAACCAGTGATTTATGACAAGTTAATTAACTCTGCATATAATTAGTTGGCATTGGTAAAGCTGCTACACCTGAATCAACGGCGGCTTGTGCTACTGCTTTCGCAACACGAGCGCAAAGACGTGAATCCATTGGCTTAGGAATAATATAATCTTTGCCAAAAGTTAAAGCCGTTTCGCCACTAGCAGCAAGCACTTCAGCAGGTACTTCTTCTTTAGCTAATGCTCTAATAGCATGCACCGCAGCAACCTTCATTTCGTCATTAATGGTTCTAGCTCTCACATCTAGTGCACCACGGAAAATAAATGGAAAACATAGAACATTATTGACTTGATTAGGATAATCACTTCGACCAGTTGCCATAATCACATCGTCTCTTGCTGCTAAAGCATCTTCCGGTTTGATTTCAGGATCTGGGTTTGAACAAGCGAAAATAACAGGATTTGCTGCCATTAGCTTAACTTGTTCGGCTGATAATAGATCTGGGCCTGAAACACCAACAAAAACATCAGCACCTGTGATCGCATCATCTAAGGTTCTTTTATCAGTGTTATTCGCAAATAATTTTTTATATTCATTAAGATCGTCACGACGAGTATGAACTATACCTTTAGTATCCAGCATATATATTTTTTCACGCTGTGCGCCACACTTAATGAGTAGCTCCATACAAGCAATCGCTGCAGCACCAGCGCCTAAACAAACGATATTCGCTTGCTTGATATCTTTTCCTTGAATATCTAAAGCATTCATCATACCTGCGGCAGTTACAATAGCGGTGCCGTGTTGATCATCATGAAATACTGGGATTTTACAGCGTTCAATTAATGCTTTTTCAATAACAAAACAATCTGGTGCTTTAATATCTTCAAGATTAATACCACCAAAGCTATCAGCAATGTTGGCAACAGTAGTTACAAATTCTTCAACTGTTTTATGTTTAACTTCAATATCAAAGGAGTCGATATTAGCGAAACGTTTAAAGAGCAATGATTTACCTTCCATTACTGGCTTTGAAGCCATAGGTCCTAAATTACCTAAACCTAAAATAGCCGTTCCGTTACTAATAACAGCGACTGTATTGCCTTTGGCTGTATATTTATAAACATCGTCAGGGTTATTGGCGATTTCTCGACAAGGCTCTGCTACGCCCGGACTATAGGCTAGCGATAAATCTTCACTGGTTTCAGCTGCGGTTGTTAAGGCAACACTAATTTTACCTGGTGTTGGAGAAGAGTGGTAATCAAGTGCTTTTTGACGAAGATCTGACATTGTTGTTCCCTAGTGCGTTAATATTATTTACAAAGTATTGATCTAGCATTTATATGCCTTTTTATTATTATGTTTATAGTGTATTGCATAGCTAATTATAAATACAAGCCAATTTAACTATATAAAAGCGCTGCAAGCTATATTAAACATAAGCCTTTCAATTATTAAAATCATATTATTTCGCTAAATATTCGTTATTAAAGAGCAGTATTATTATAAAAATAGGGCTAGTTTACATATATCTACACAAAGCAAACTTCGGCACAATAAACTCTATATGAGCTATATATCAAAGCAAATGTATACAAATTTGGATTATTTTATTGAGTACTACAAACAAAAAAACCAACCCGAAGGTTGGTTTTAGAAATGAATATTTAAAGGAATCTTATGCGAAAGGATTCACTTTAATAATAGTTTCATTACGATCAGGTCCTGTTGAAATAATATCTACAGGTACGCCTGTCACTTCTTCAATGCGCTTAATATAAGCAAGTGCATTAGCTGGTAAAGATTCTACCGATGTTGCACCAACGGTGCTTTCACTCCAACCCGCCATTTCTTCATATACTGGAGTTATTTTTTCATAACCTTCAGCAGCAGTTGGTGGCACAGTGATAATATCACCAGATTCAGTTTTATAACCCGTACAAATTTTAAGAGTCTCTAAACCATCAAGCACATCAAGTTTAGTTAAACAAAAACCTGTAACACTGTTCACTTGAATAGCACGATGCATAGCAACTGCATCAAACCAACCACAGCGACGCTCACGACCTGTAGTGGCACCAAATTCATGACCTACAGTACCTAAATGGTTACCAACTTCATCATTTAACTCTGTTGGGAATGGGCCAGAGCCAACACGTGTTGTGTATGCTTTGGTAATACCTAAGATATAATCTAAATGGCATGGACCAACACCACAACCTGTAGCAACGCCACCAGCGGTAGTATTTGAAGAAGTTACATAAGGGTATGTACCGTGATCAATGTCTAATAGCGTACCTTGAGCACCTTCAAACATAATTGAATCACCATTTTTACGTGCTTGATCCAAAATCTCTGAGATGTCTGCTGTCATATTTTTAATAATATCGGCAACAGCTAACGCATCAGCAAGTACTTCTTCATAGTTTACTGGCTCAACTTTATAATAGTTAACCAATGAGAAGTTGTGATACTCAACAATTTCTTTTAATTTTGCGGCGAAAGATTCGGCACAGAAAAGATCGCCAACACGTAAACCGCGACGAGCTACTTTATCTTCATAAGCTGGACCAATACCACGGCCTGTAGTACCAATAGCTTTTGAGCCACGTGCAATTTCACGAGCGGCATCTAAAGCATTATGGTAAGGAAGAATTAATGGACATGCATCGCTGATAAGTAAGCGTTCACGTACTGGAACACCTCTAGCTTCAAGCATTTCAATTTCGGCCATCAATGCCTTAGGACATAGCACAACACCATTACCAATTAAGCATTTTACATTATCACGTAATACGCCAGATGGAATTAAGTGCAAAACGGTTTTTTCACCGTCAATCACTAAAGTGTGGCCTGCGTTGTGCCCGCCTTGATAGCGAACGACATATTTTGCTTTATCGGTTAGTAAGTCTACTATCTTACCTTTACCTTCGTCACCCCATTGGGTTCCTAGAACAACTACGTTTTTGCCCATGTTTACTGTTTCGTAAAAAAATTAGGCGGGGATTCTACCAAATATCGAAAACTTGTCCAAGTAATATATGGTGTTTTTTTATTCAAAAAGCATCTAATAAGTATAAAAGCGCTTAATTATAACTATTTAGCTCAGCATGAATAATGCAATGCCTACAATTAGCATCACTAATCCTAATGTTCGTATATTATTGGGTGACTCTTTGGCAATGCGTAACAAATAGTTTTGCCACCTATTAGGAAATAGCGCAGGACCTATGCCTTCAATGATTAATACTAATCCTAAGACCATAAATAATGTATCTGACATTAAGGGAAACTCCTCAAGGTAAAACTAAAAAGCCAGCATTAATGCTGGCTTTTACTGTAAAACACTACTCTTTATGAAAAAGACAGCGACTATTTTTTATCTTTAGTGCCATCTTTTAAATAGTGAAAGAAGTCACTATCAGGTTTAACAACCATGATATCGCTTTTACTACTAAAGCTTTTCTCATAAGCTTCTAGACTTCGATAAAAGCTATAAAACTCAGCGTCTTTTTCGTATGCTTCAGCATAAACTTTCGCTGCGATTGCATCGCCTTCACCACGAACTTCAAAAGCATTTTTTTGCGCTTCAGCTAACATTACCGTAACTTTAGCATCAATGGTTGCACGAATAATTTCAGATTGCTCTTGACCTTGCGATCTGTGCTCTTTTGCCACAGCAGTACGCTCAGCACGCATACGCTCGTATATTGAGTTACTAACTTCAGTCGGTAAATTAATTGCCTTAATACGTACGTCAACTACTTCAATACCTAAGTCTTCACGACTACTTTCTGCGCTTTCTAAAGCTTGTCTCATAATGGCGTCACGATCACCAGAAACAATATCTTTAATTGTACGAGCACCAAATTCGGTACGTAAGCCGTTATTCACTTTTTGCTTTAATAAAGCACGAGCGTTATCTACCGAACCAGAAGTACGTAAGTAATAGGTTGGGAAGTCAACTATGCGCCATTTAACAAATGAATCAACCATCAAATCTTTTTTCTCAGCTGTTACGAAGCGATCTGGTGCTTCATCTAGCGTTTGAATACGAGCATCAAGTTTTTTTACATTTTCAATAAATGGTATTTTAAAATGAAGACCTGGTTCTTTGATCAACATTTGGTCTGTAGTTGCATCACGCTTAATTTTTGAAAATTGGAAAACGATGCCTCGTTGCCCTTCATAAATTACAAAAACCGATGATACTACTAGTACAAAAATCAACGCTAAAATAGCAATGGAAAAATTTTTCATAGTTTAGTTTCTCCCACTGTTAAATCTGTCGTTACGACCAGACGTTGATGGTGATGAATTAATAACAGGCTGCTGCGTAGGTTGTGAGTAACTTTGCGGCGCTACACGTTGTGTTGTTGCTTGCTGCTGAATAATTTTATCTAACGGCAAGTACATCATGTTATTTCCGCCTTCTACATCAACCATGACTTTACTGGTATTGCTATATACTTTTTCCATAGTAGCAATATACAAGCGTTGTCGAGTAACTTCAGGTGCGGCTTGATATTCAGGAAGGATTTTTTCAAAGCGTGCTACTTCACCTTGAGCACCTAAAACTGTTTGCTCTTTATAAGCAATAGCTTCTTGTTCCATACGTTTTACACGACCACGAGCACGCGGCTCAATTCCACGAGCGTAAGCTTCTGCTTCACGTAGAAAACGTACTTCATCTTCTTGTGCTGCAATAGCATCATCAAATGCATCTTTAACTTCATTTGGCGGACGCGCATCTTTAAAGTTAACGTCGACAATAATCAAACCTAAGTTATATGGAGCGATTATTTTTTCTAATTCTTGCCAAACTGATTGACGAATTTGTTCACGACCACTCGTTAAAATATCATCCATTTTAGCGTGACCAACAACATAACGAAGAGCACTATCAAGCGACTGACTTAAACTATCATCGGCATTAGTAACACTAAAAATATAGTTACGCGCATCAACAACACGATATTGAATTTGCATATCAACTCGTACTACATTTTCATCTTGCGTTAACATAAAACCAGATGCTGGTAAGTCACGGGTACTTTGCATGTCGACTGGAATGATACGGTCGATAAAGGTCCACTTCCAATTAATACCTGGATCAACGGTGCCTGAATACTGACCAAATCGTAACACTATGCCCTTTTCAGCCTCTTTAATGGTATAGAAACCACTGAAAGCGTATACAACAATAGCTACAAATAAGAGTATGCTAATACCAATACTAGAAAAGCTCTTTCCTGACGGCGCTGAACCACCAGATGATTTGCCACCAAAGATACCAGTTACTTTTTTACCTAAATCATTAAGTAGTTCATCTAAATCTGGTGGGCCTTGGTTTTTACCACCTTTGTTTTTCCAGGGGTCTTTATCATTATTCCCCGGTTCATTCCAAGCCATGCTGTTCTCCGCTAGGTTAGTAATAAATTAAAATTAACGCTTTAATGCTGCAAGTTTATGCTAAAACAATGAGTTTTATAAGTACATATATAGGGATAAACATACTAACTTACAATATACTGCTCTATTTCTTTTGATTCTTGTTTCAATAATCTTTGCCATTCACGTTTTGGCATTTTGATATCTAGATGACAATGCCCTTGCTCATCATAAGATTCATTAATAATACAATTAAGCTTATATAAACTACCACGAAGCTTACCTTCACTTGGTGGAATAGCTAAATGATGCTCAACTATTTGTGTATCAAGACGTTCTGATAATGCTTGAAATAATAATTCTACGCCTATGTTTGCTTGTGCTGATAACCATACTCTTATCGGTCGACCTTCTTCATCGCGATCAATTCTAGGCTGTACATCTTCAAGACTATCTATTTTATTGCAAACAATAAGTTGCGGTACTTCACCCGCACCTATTTCAGATAACACATACTCAACTTGTTCAATATTTTCGCTACGTCTATCATCGGCAATATCAACTACGTGTAATAATAGCTCAGCTTCACGAGTTTCCGTCAAGGTTGCTTTAAACGCCGCAACCAAATCATGAGGTAGATGCCTTATAAATCCAACTGTATCAGCCAGAATAACACCACCAACACCTTCCAGCTCTATTCGACGCAAAGTCGGATCTAGGGTAGCAAAAAGCTGATCAGCCGCATAAACTTTGGCTTGGGTAATTAAATTAAATAATGTCGATTTCCCTGCGTTGGTATAACCAACTAACGATAAAGTGGGTAATTCAGCCCTTGTTCTTGCGCGACGGCCTTGCTGCCTTTGTCGTTCAACTTTTTCTAACCGTTTACGAATATTTACCATACGTTCACGCAACAAACGTCTATCGGTTTCTAATTGCGTTTCACCCGGGCCACGTAAACCTATGCCGCCTTTTTGCCGCTCAAGGTGAGTCCAACCTCGAATTAAGCGGCTACTAATATGACGCAATTGTGCTAGCTCTACTTGCAGCTTGCCTTCATGAGTTCGGGCTCGTTGGGCAAAAATATCAAGAATAAGAGTGGTTCTATCTACAACTCGACATTCGCATAAAGCTTCAATATTTTTTTCTTGAGAGGGTGATAAACTATGATTAAACAAAATCACATTGGCGTCATATAAACGAACAGCTTCTGCTATTTCTTCTGCTTTGCCTGAGCCAACAAAATACTTCGGGTGTGGTGTACTACGTTTACCAGAAACAACGGTTAATTCATTCACCCCGGCAGATGACACCAACATTTTAAATTCGGATAAATCTTCTCTGGTACTTTCGTCAGGAAAATCGAGGTGAACAAGCACAGCCTGCTCACCTGCTTGATAACGATCAAACAACTGCGTTAAACCCTATGGTTTTTATGAAATACATTATCAAAAAGTATGCTTTATTCTTCTGAGTCAGCTTGATTAGGTACAGGTGCCGTATTAACAGCCCTTGCTGGTACTACTGTAGAGATAGCATGTTTATAAACCATTTGACTAACGGTATTTTTAAGTAAAATAACAAATTGGTCAAAAGACTCAACCTGTCCTTGTAGTTTAATACCGTTGACTAAATAAATTGCAACAGGAATGCGATCACGACGTAAAGCATTCAAAAATGGGTCTTGTAAAGATTGACCTTTTGCCATTATATGGCTCCTTTTTTTTATTATTAAAAATAATTAACCAAACTTCAGTTTGATTAATGAAAAATGGTAGTGGCTAGCATCTTGGTGCCAACAACAATGTACTTTGCTCAATCCTAAGCATATAACCAATTAATTATACACCAATATTTTGATATTGCTTAGTGATAGCCAACATTAATTTAATTTATAGCTTGCTTATTAGCATTTGCCAACTAACGCTAGAACTTGAGCTAAATTATCATCATTCTCAGTGGTTAACCAGTTTAAGTTAGGCCAATTTCTTAACCAAGTAAGTTGTCGCTTGGCTAATTGTCTTGTGGCGCAGACGCCTCGAAAAATCATTTCATCACGATCAAACTCACCATTGAGGTACTGCCACATCTGTCGATAACCGACGCATCGAATCGACGGTAAATCTTCATGTAAATCACCGCGTTCTTTCAGCTTAATGACTTCTTGTTCAAAACCTTGTGCTATCATCTGTTGATAACGCAACTCAATCCGTTCATGCAAAGTACTACGTTCTTTCGGTGTTATGGCAAATTGTAAAACATCGCCTTCAAGCTTATCACCTTTAATTTGTGTTAATTGTGTCAAAGTATTTCCTGTTATACGAAACACTTCTAAAGCACGGGTAATGCGTTGAGGATCATTTGGGTGAATACGCTGTGCAGCCTCGGTATCTACTTGTGCCAATTCATCATGCATTCCTTGCCAGCCGACTTGCTCGGCTTGCGTTTCTATGTCTTTGCGGATATCCGCATTAGCCTGTGGTAAGGGCGAAATACCTTCAATTAAGCTTTTGAAGTACATCATGGTGCCGCCCACCAATAAAGGAATACGGTTATTAGCTCTAATTTTGGCAATTTCTACTAAAGCATCATGACAAAAATCTGCTGCAGAATAACTTTGCGTAGCATCTCGCAAGTTAATTAAACGGTGTGGATAGTTAACTAACTCTTCTTCCGTTGGTTTAGCCGTGCCAATATCCATATCATGATATATCAATGCCGAATCAACACTAACAATGTCGCAGGGCAAAGCATCATGCAAAGCCATGGCTAGCGCTGTTTTTCCAGACGCTGTTGGCCCCATTAAACATATAACAGGAGGTTGGTTTTTATCGGTAGTATCTGACACTGAATAAGCTCGGTTAATTTTACGCTTAATTGAGCGCAAGAGTTTCTAATTGCTTAATGCTTGATGTAAGGTCAATAGCCACAGAATTCAAGAGCAGTGACTGAATTATTTCCGCACTTAAGATATTTTGCGCCTTTTCCCATAATGCTTGTGCTTGAAGCTCATTATAGGCTTTCTCATTCATCCCTTTGGCAATAGCTGCAATGATGCTATCGTCTACTGCCAACTCTTCACTATCTTGGTGTTGTCTAAATAACTCATCAAGAATAGCAACTAAGCTAGATTGAACATCATTATTACGCAATAAAGCAGGATATTGTCTTACTTGTATGCGTTGTTTGTCGTGTAACTGGCAAATAATACCTGCACGATTCAATAACAACTGCTGATTCTCAACTAGAGCTACTTGTTGCTCTGTCAGTGTTAACATTAAAGGTAGTAATAATGGCTGACTGATCAATCCAGCCTCACCTTGCTGCCAGTGTTGTTTCACCACGGCTTTGCTCACTAGCTCAGCCAAGTTCAATAAAGACAACAATTTTAATTTATCTTGATGTTCAAATACGCCGTATTTTTCTTGCTCTACACAGATAAAAAAACTTGTGGATTCTGCTGAGTAAGTAACATTGGGCGCTACTATTGGCTGGGGAGATTGAGCATCACTGACAGGCGTAGTCATTAGTTGCTGATAATTATCAGCCGCCTGTGTTGTCACTCTTTGCCCTGAGCCCTGTGAGCTACCGCCGTAATTAGAGTAACTTTGCTGAGGTGAATAGCTAACATCACTCACTTGTTGTAAAGGTTTAATATAATCTGCTCGTTCGTACTCTACAGACCTGTCAGTTCCCATAGTTTGATGAATATCCGTTATATGGGCGTTTTGTTCAAAAGAGTTATGACTTTCAGAGTGATTTTCCATTAAGGCTTGATGACAAACCGAATAGATAAAGTCATGTACATAGCGACTTTGGTGAAAGCGCACCTCATGCTTTGCAGGATGAACATTAACATCAACTTCGCGATGATTAAGCGATAAAAATAAGACAAACGCAGGATAAGTATCTGCTGGCAATAAATCAGCATAGGCTTGACGAATGGCGTGATTTATCAGTTTATCGCGCATCATACGGCCATTTACATAGCTATAGCATAAATCATTTTGATTTCGCACAAAGCTAGGTTTGGCAAGCCAACCAGAAAAAGTCATACCATCATGCTGACAGTTTACTTCAATAGCATTATCAACAAACTTTTGACCACAAACCATGGCAACACGCTTAGCATTTTGTGCTGGCGTATTGGCAAGGCGGTACTGACGCACCACTTTTGAATTGTGCGTTAAGGTAAAAGTGACATCAAAGCGGGCTAAAGCAATTCTACGAACTACTTCATCAATATGATTAAATTCTGTTTTTTCTGTACGTAAAAACTTTCGCCTTGCTGGAGTATTAAAGAATAAATCCAATACTTCAATGGTAGTGCCATCGGGATGGGCAGCTGGTTTTATTGCCACCGACATATCTCGTCCCTCAGCTACCGCTTGCCATGCTGTATCTTGTGCTTTGGGCTTAGAGGTTAAGGTTAACCTAGCCACAGAGCTAATACTGGCAAGCGCTTCGCCCCGAAACCCTAAACTATTGATAGCTTCTAAGTCGCTTAAATCTTTTATTTTGCTGGTTGCATGTCGACTTAATGCTAAGGTCAATTCATCTTTAGCGATGCCTGTACCATTATCGCTAATTCGAATACGTTTTATCCCGCCTTTATCAATTGCAATATTAATGCTGGTTGCGCCAGCGTCTAAACTATTTTCAACTAATTCTTTTATAACAGAGGCAGGCCTTTCGACCACTTCACCCGCAGCAATTTGGTTGGCTAAACGTGCCGGTAGAATTTCAATGGTCATGGATAGTTAACTTGAATAGAGTACAAAAAAGTACGGTTAACCCGCACGAGGAATTTTTAACATTTGTCCAATTCTTAAAGTATTCGACTTTAGGTTATTGGCAGACTTTATTTTTGCCATAGATATTTTATAGCGATGCGCTAATACAGACAATGATTCACCACTACGCACTTTGTGCTTTTTCATGGTTACCGAAGCGAGTAAAGTGCCTTTGGGAGTATTTTCAATAAAGTAATTATCAACAGCTTTAAAAATAGCGTTGGCAAGTTTTCTCTGGTGTTTACTATTATTCAAATTTTTCTCTTCGCTCGGGTTAGATATGAAGCCCGTTTCAATCAGCACTGAAGGAATATCTGAAGATTTCAACACCGCCAAACTCAACCCTTCAGGTTTTTTCTTATGCAATTTAGTAACACGCTTTAGTTGATCAATGGCATGCACAGCAAAAGCATAACTGCTTGACATAGTATGTTCTTTTTTCATGTCTGCTAAAGTGAAAGCCAAGTTTTTATCTTTGGTTTTCTTAATAGTTTCACCTGCTCCGCCGAGTAATTCAGATTCTTTCTGACGGTTCGCAATCCAGCGGGTAAATTCAGAGTTTGCCCGCCTAGATGATTGTACTAACACAGATGCACCACGAGGTTGGGGAGAGGTAAAAGCATCAGCATGAATGGAAATAAGTAAATCCGCTTTATTTTTTCGAGCTAACTCGGATTTTCGGCTGTGTTTTACATAATAATCGCCCTTACGGATCATCACAGCTTTAAAGCCTTTCTTTTTGTCAATTAGCTTTGCTAACTTCTTAGCAATAGCTAAGGTTACTCGTTTTTCATAAGTACCTTTAGGGCCGATAGAACCTGGGTCTTCGCCACCGTGACCAGCTACAATAGCAATGACAATATCACGCTTTCCGTCAGGTGCTTTTTTCTTTACTACCTTCTTTTTTTCATCTTTATCGTATAAATCAACAACCAGTCGATTTCCATATTGACCAGCTGGTGCAAGTGGAAAAACAGTTAATGGGTATGATTTAGCTAACTCTAACACTAGACGAGTAGTGTTTTTAGATTTTGCCGTACTAGTACGAATTAACTTTATTCGAGGATCGTTTTTTGCGAGTTCTTTTAAATTCGTATTATTTTTAGTGTTTTTAAAGTCGATGACTAAACGGTTAGGCTTTACTAAACTAAAATACTTATAATCTGGCTTGGTTTTTAAATCAAAAACAATACGGGTATTTTCTGGTGCGGGCCAAACCCTAATGCCTTCAATACCATTTGTTGCTGCGATTGCATTTTTTACCGTCACTGATGCCACGGCTAGTACTAGCCATAACATTAAAGTAAAAAAACTGCCTAACAAACGCATAACTAACCTTTATTTTGTCGACTTAAAAAAACACATTACTTCGGATAAAAAGCAGATAGTTCTTGTAGAACCGCATCACCACGTGGTGAATTTGCCTGCAAGTCAATTACCCTTTGTTCATCTTGATAAACTATATTAATAATAATATCAGCGTTAGCCAAGAGGCCCGCGCCTTTTTCTGGCCATTCAATAAAACAACAGCAGTTATCATTAAAATAGTCTCTAATTCCCATGTATTCTAATTCTTCGGGATCAGCCAAACGATATAAGTCAAAATGATAAACCTGCCACGGCGCTAATTCATAAGGTTCAACCAAGGTATAAGTAGGACTTTTTACATTACCTTGATGTCCCATACCACGTACAAAGCCTCGGCTAAGTGTGGTTTTACCTGCACCTAAATCACCATTTAAATAAACAACTAATGCTTGCTGCTTATCTTGAGCCAGCAATACTTTTGCTAAATTATCACCTACAGCAACAGTATCGGCTTCATTACTTAAAAGATATTCTAATTTTCTCATGCTACTAAAAAATAAATTTATATTTGATTGGTCAGTTGTCGCAAAGGGTTAAACAAGTCACTTGCTAACATTCCGCGCTGACCGTATTGACTGGCAATAATATCACCTGCTGCGCCATGAATATAGACAGCAAAACACACAGTAGAGAAATAATCATTAGCCTGCAATATTAATCCTGCCACTATACCAGATAAAACATCCCCCATCCCTCCGGATGCCATTCCGGCATTTCCCGAGCTATTTATGACCACGCGCTCACCATCAGAAATTAAACTACCTGCGCCTTTTAATACGCATATGCCACCATATTGTTTGGCGATAGCGCGCACTGCCGCAAAGCGATCAACTTCAATAGCTGCCACATCGCAATTTAACAATGCAGCCGCTTCCTTAGGGTGTGGCGTTAAAACCCAATGAGAATAGTACTGCGGACTTTTTGCAAGCAAGGTGAGTCCGTCTGCATCTATAACCATTGGCTTTTGATAATTACTCTGCTTGATAAACGTCATCTGCAAATCAAAATGCTCTTGTGACCAGTCATCTTGCCCCAAGCCAGGCCCTAATAAAGTTACTTTTGCTTTACTCATAACCGACGAGTAACTTAACTGCTTAGCACTATTTGGCGCTAGCATGAGCTCAGGTCTGCCTTGAAAAACTAACGCTTGATTATCTTGATGACAAGCAACTGAAACCAACCCAGCCCCCACCCTAAGGGCTGCCTCACTGGCGAGCCGAATAGCTCCCGGCATACCAACAAAGCCACCAATGGCTAACACTTGCCCAATACTGCCCTTATGACTTGTTGCTCTACGCGTTATCAGTGGCGAAGTAATCTTGTGATTATTTAAAGGGAATTGGTAACTATTGTGACTTACAACTTGCTCCTTAAAAGCAGCGCCAAGAGCTAAATCGGCCAAGATAAGATTACCAACAAAATCAGCCGCTCTCCCTGTCAATAACCCTTGTTTGTAAACGATAAAAGTCACGGTAACATCAGCAATAATGGCATTATTGTTATTGACAAAACCTGAGGTTGCACACAACCCAGAGGGGGTATCAATGCTTAATACTGGCGTAGTATTTTTATTAATGACATTCACCCATTGCAGGGCCTTTTCTGCTAATGCGCCATAAAAACCAATGCCAAATAAAGCATCTACAATAACATCACCTTGAAAGTTAGTAATATGTTCACATAGCTGCTCCTTAAATACTTGCTTGACTCCCTCGGCAAGCATCATCTCATAAGCTGTTTTTGCATCCCCTGTAATCTGAGTTGGCTGACAAGTTATGAGTACTGTGACTTTTATGCCTGCCAAATGAGCGAGGCGGGCAACTATAAAGCCATCACCACCATTATTACCTTTACCACAGAGCAGTAGAATATGTTTTGCTTCTGGCCAATGAGTATTAAGCTCTGTAAATACTGCCTCACCTGCTCGCGTCATCAATTTGAACATGGCTAACTGTTCTTTTTTAGCCACATGTGCTTCATTCTCTAATACTTGTTTAGCACTATAAACCTGATGGCTATCATATTTTGTCAAAGCGACTTGTGGTAAACTCATGGGCTACTTGCCTCACTTTTTGGTGAAAGTTAACTTACTAAAATGACAAACACGGTTATCAATACATCTACCATTAACTATCCTGACTTAGTAGAAAAAATCAAGGTCTGGGGTAAAGAATTAGGCTTTTCTGGCCTCGGGATCACAGATATTGACTTATCAGCCCATGAACAAGCACTAGAAAAATGGTTAGCTAATGGCTATCACGGCAATATGGATTATATGGCACGCCATGGTTTAATGCGTGCAAGACCTGCCGAATTAGAACCAGGCACAGTGCGTGTCATCAGTGTTCGTCTTGATTATCTACCTACCAACGCTAAATGTGCCAGCATTTTAAAAAGCAAAGACCACGCCTATATAAGTCGTTATGCTCTTGGGCGAGACTATCACAAGTTAATACGTAAACGCCTGCAACAGCTAGGAAAAAAAATAACCAGTTACTGCGAAGATTATAATTTTCGACCCTTTGTTGATTCTGCTCCCATCTTAGAACGACCACTAGCTGAAAAAGCAGGTTTAGGCTGGGTAGGAAAACATAGCCTATTACTGAACAAAGCAGCGGGTTCATGGTTTTTTCTAGGTGAATTACTTATTGATATTCCACTGCCGGTTACAAGCACTCAAACAACACAAGCTAGCAATGATTGTGGTAGCTGTGTTGCCTGCTTAAAAATATGCCCAACAAAAGCAATTGTCGAACCTTATGTTGTTGATGCTCGCCGTTGTATTTCATATTTTACTATTGAATCTCCCGACCCTATTCCACTCGAATTAAGGCCACTAATGGGTAATAGAATATATGGCTGCGATGATTGTCAGCTGATTTGCCCATGGAATAAATACGCTAAGTTAAGCCAAGAAGATGACTTTCAAGCCCGTCATCAGCTTGATCAGGCCAGTTTACTTTCATTGTTTTCTTGGCAAGAACAAGAGTTCTTGGATAAATTGCAAGGCTCACCTATTCGAAGAATAGGCTTTCAAAGCTGGCAACGTAATATTGCTGTCGCCCTTGGTAACGCGCCATACAATGATGAAATAGTAATAGCATTACAAGAAAAGCTAACTAGCGCTAGCGAACTTGTTATTGAACATATTCACTGGGCACTTACTCAACAGTCGAGTAAAAAAGATGTTAGCCAAGATGAAAAAGATGCTAGTAGCCGACTTAAAGCCCGTTTAATTCGCTCCATTGAAAAGGGCTTACCGCGTGACGCTTAAACAGTTTCTGCGTAGCTATCAATAGCATGCAAAACTTGTTGAGTATCTTTTAATAGGGCATTAATTTGCTTTAACTCGGTCAGTGCCTTGTTATCAGACAATAACTCTAACCACTGTTGGCATTGCTGCTCTAAATCTTGAGACGATAAAATGTTGGCATTTAATTGTATTGCTTTTACTGCTTCGAGTGCATGAGCAAGCTCCTTTTCCTTAATAGCCTTTGCTAAACTTGCCAGTTGCTGGTGATTATCTTGACTATAGTCATCTAGCATAAATAGGGCCAGCGCAACTGAACCTTGATGTTGAAGGTAGCGACTAAAATCAAAGCTCGCTTCTGCATTAACTTCAGGTGATAAACAAGCTGCAAGGTCGTTAATAGCCAATTCTGTATCTGTTAACTCATCGTCATTAATATCACCAATCAAGCTATCAATATCATTATTTCCATTGGCTAAATCAGCTTCAGACGACGTATTTTTTACAGGATTTAACCAAGGAGATAAAGCTTGCTCTAGCTGAGATAAGGAGCTTTGCGACGATAATTTTTCACACCGCCATGAACTATAAAGATTATTATTTCTATCGTCACTGTTGATAGCCAAAGCTACATTATCTGTTAAGCTAAATACGCCAACCGGAGCAACAGGCTCGGCAAACATTTCAACACAGATATTTTGGCTAAATTCAGTTAAAAGTACACTGTAGCGCCCTGTTTGCCAGTGGTTTCTTTGACTAGTTTCGCCACAAACCATCACAACCTTTAAGCCTAGAGACGTTAACATCCTTTGCATGTTTTGATATTGCTGCGCAGAATGAACAGCTAATAGCACGGTTACATCGCTTGCTTGAAATTGCGTTTTCTGAAAATGCTCAAGCCCTAGCACTTCATTGTTATTTTGCTCGCTGGCCAATAAATCAAGCACATTAGCGATAAAGCTGGTTTGACAAAGCGGCTGCTCAGCTTGAGAGTAAAAGCCAAACTGCTGATAATTCAGCTGAGTTGATTGCAACACCATAACCTTAGGTCTTAAGGATTCAGGTAGGTTAGCAATATGCTGGCTTATTTGCTCTAAATACTGCTCAGCCATATCACTGCCCACAAGCAATAAATCAAGCTTATGCTGACCAAGATATTTAGCTGTAATGATTTGAACGAAGCTATCAAAGCGGCTAATTGTTTCAAACTTTCCAGCTAAAGCTAACACCTGTTGCTCAATAAGAGGTAGCAAAATAGTATTTGCTGATAACAGCATTACTTTCGTTTCAGCCAAAGCCGTTTCATTAATATTGCTATTTTCAAATTTCTGGGCTGCTTCTGAACTAGCAAGAGCCAACGGTATATCAAAGCTTAACTGATAACCGCCATCAACAAGATGAGCGGCAATATTTTCACCATGTAACTCTTCAAGTAGTAATTTAAAGGCTTGTGCTATGGCAATATTAACATCACTATCTTCTGCATCTTGAATAAGTGCAGCAATAGCTCTTGGTAATACTTTTACATGGCTAGCTGAAACATTTAGATTAAAGCGTACAATTTGTTGACCAGCATTTTTATCCGCTAGTTGTGCGTGCAATAGCAAGGTTTTAGCGCTATCACTCTCACTTAACACTAAATCCAATAACACATTAAATAAGTTTTGAAAAAGAGTAATATCAAGCTGAGCAACGGTAGTAATTTGTTTATCATAACTTAGATAAAGCTGATAATTTGGTTTTACATTTAAATCTTGTTTGTTAAAGAAAGTACAATTTAACACCTCAATAAAGTCAGCTTGTTCAAGTACTAAAATCGCATCTTTTGAATGCATATAGCTTGTTAGCTCGAACTGCTCTAATGTTTCATAAATATCTTCAAGGGCATTTTTAATTTTTACACTAAAGCTATACCCCTTAGCATCATGCTGAAGTTCGGTCGAGCAAGCAATATGGCTTTGTGATAGCAAAGCTAAAAGCTGAGTTTTCAAATATTGATAAGACCGTAATTTATAATCAACCTGCTCAGCCACTTGTTCTGCTCTTTCTATTTCTTTAGTCTCTGACCGTTGCGCAGACTCCAATAACAATTGCTTTTGCTCATCAATAAGCTGCTGACAAAGCTGATATTTTTTGCGAAGGGTTCGATAATCCTGTTCGCTATGCTCAGGTGTAACCTGTAATTGCATACGTTTGATGATTTCATGGGTTTCAGCACAATTTGGCGCTTTATTAAAATCGCTACCTTTATGTATAGCTTGCATTATTAAGCTTAAACTTTCCTCACTGTTTCGCTTTAGTTGTTGCCGCATTCTCCATAAATAATAATAAAACAGTAATAAGAACAAGCCAGCAACAAAGGACAAAATAAGCATGATTTCTTCATTACTCAAATTGATATCATAGGTTGCTAACAACTCGCTAACTACATCATTATTACTCACTTCAATCATCAGCTTTGGCATTGATAACAACGCGGAAATTTGTTGAGCTTGGCTTTGTAAATCAAGATTATAGCTTTGCGCTAACCTTAAATAGCCTTGCCACTTTGCCAATGCACTTTGCTCAGTTAACACTATGCTTTTAAACGGGGCTATCTGCTCGAGCAACTCAGTTACAGCTTTACTGTTATCTCCCTTTAATAGCTTGGCTTGAATAAAAACTTGCTCAACACCAAGGCGCAATAACTCAAAATCTCCTTGTGTAGTGTTTAAGGATAGATTTTCAAAACGCGTGAGTATGTCAACTAACAATATTTTTAGCTGATTAAGAACATGCAGCTGTTTAGTCAACTTTGCATAGGCCTGCATTCGGCTTTGACTAACCTTATTGCTTTGTAGTTGTTGGTATAGGTTTCTTTCACTAATTATTTTTTTATCTAAAATACTGTTTGTAGTGAAAAGCATTAACTGTAATTGAATAACACTGCTTTGTTTTAACTGCTGATTTCTCGATTGGTTTTTCTGAATTCTTTCAACAGCTTCTTGTGCGGACATATTTTGGTTAAGCCATTGTTTATATTTAACTGCATGAACAGTATTTAGCCTAAGTAATTCTCGATTTGCTGCGACTAGCTCACCATGAAGCTCCAGCCAATTTTCATCACCTTTTGCTTGTAATAACTGCTCAACAATGGCGCTATTTTTTTGTAAAAGGTGTAGTTGATCAACTTGTCGTTGTAGAGGTGTCAAACCAGTTATGATAACAGATTGAGACTGCTGATAATTTAAATAAAATAGCAATGAACTGACAATTATTGCCATAAGAATACTTATTCCTATGGCAAAAAACTTAGCAGAGAATTTTTGATAAAACGCAGGAAAATTATTCGCTATAGTTGAACCATCAACTATTGGTGGGTGGGTGTTGTTTAATTGAGAGTGCTCTTGTTCATAAACAGCTTCTTGCAAAGTTTCTGTTTCATTAGCGTTATTTTGGCCTGCACTTTTTCCATCAACATTTTTTTCGTCTGCATTTTTTCCATCGACACTAGGCACTTTACTCATAGGATTTTATTTTGTCATTTCTTATCATCCTAGTTTATACCAAGTTCTTTTACAGGAACAAGCGCCACGTTAATAGCACATAAAAAACTAGCGCTTCTTGGTCACCCAAGCCCAGTCCATAAAGCACTCAATAGGGCTTTCATTTGACTCATCAGTAACAACGACACTGATCAACATATCGCCTTTTTCTTCATTTTGTAATCTTGCTATTTGCTCATCACTGATAGTTGCTACAGCCGTTAATGCCCCTTGCATACGGCGATTGAAATCCATTTTCATCGATTTCAATAACGGAAGTTTACTGTCATCAAGGTTTACACCAAAAGCAATGCCTGTTGCCGACTCAGCCATTAATGCCACCGCGATAGCATGAACACCACCGATATGATTCTGAACTTTCTTTTTATTCGCTATTTCTATTTCAACACGGTTTGGTTCAATAGATAGAATTCGAATACCTGTAGTTCCTGCATATTTAACTTGCGAGCAGAATAGTTTAGTTAACAACCATGGACGCAAACTTTTAGGGCCACGATTGATTTTTTTTACCATTTTACTTAGGCGATTAGGCATAGTTGTTACCAATTTGTTTATCTAGAATGTCAACATTGTGAATCAAACTGGTCAGACCTTCAACATCAAAGTGTAAAAATTTTATTTTCGATAAGTGTTACAACGAGACTTAATTTGAAAGTGATTTAGGAGTGTAAGGGTGAATTATAAAGTAATTAGGGGGTTGAGGGTGCTACTTTATCAAAGATAGCACCTGGACTTAGCGATGAATTTAGAGCTTAAAGAAGTGTTCTTGATACACTTTTAACTCGGCGATTGACTCTCTAATATCATCTAAAGCCAAATGAGCTCCAGTTTTGACAACCTTATCTAGCACATCTGGCTTCCAACGACGTGCTAACTCTTTCACTGTGCTGACATCTAAGTTTCGATAGTGGAAGTAATCTTCAAAATCAGGCATATATTTATTAATGAAACGACGATCTTGGCCTATACTGTTGCCACACATTGGCGATTTACCTTTGGGAACATACTGCTCAATAAAGTTAATTGTTTGGGTTGTCGCATCGGCTAAACTCACGTTACTGTCTCGACAGCGCTGTGTTAATCCAGATTTACCATGATGTTCAACACACCACTGGCTCATATTATCTAACACTTCATCACTTTGATGAATAGCAAAAACGGGGCCTTCCGCCAAAATATTTAACTGGCTATCTGTCACGATAGTAGCAATTTCTAAAATCACATCAACTTCAGGCTCTAATCCTGTCATTTCCAGGTCAAGCCAAACTAAATTTGCTTCGTTACAGGTCATACATATCCCTTAAAAATTGCACAAGCATTCAACATTAATTATTAGTATAATAACTGACTACTACTTAGGATTAAATAAAATGATCAACTCTTGTGGCTAAGAAAAAACTGACTAAAGGTCAGCAACGACGTATTAAAGCAAACCATGACAAGAAATTGCGTACAAAAAACGATAAAGTGCAATGGTCAGATAACGATTTAGGCGAGGCTCAGCAAGGTGTAGTCATTAGCCGCTTTGGCCAGCATGCCGATGTTGAATCTGATGAGGGGCATATTTATCGTTGTAACTTGCGTCGCTCTATCAGCTCCTTGGTTTGTGGCGACAAAGTACAATGGCGCTTAGGAAAAGAAACTCAACATAGCATTTGTGGCATCATTGAAGCTGTGCACGAACGGAAATCAATGCTAAGTCGGCCTGATGTTTATGATGGCGTAAAGCCTATTGCAGCCAATATCAGTCAGATATTGATTGTTTCATCATTATTGCCTGCTTTTAATAGTGACATTATCGACCGTTATTTAGTCGCGGCCGAGCAAACAGGCATCACACCCGTTATTGTACTTAATAAAACTGATTTATTAACAGACCTTAGCCAAGATGAACAAGACAATATTGAACAGCAGCTACAGATTTATCGTGATATAGGTTATCAAGTGCTTTATGGCAGTAGTCATACTAACGAAGGTATTGATACCATTAAGGCGCAGCTAAGCCAACATACCAGCATTTTTGTCGGACAATCAGGTGTGGGGAAATCCACCTTAGTGAATGCGTTAATGCCAGACTTAGGATTAATCACTCAAGAAGTATCTGAAAACTCAGGTTTAGGCCAACACACCACTACGGTAGCTCGCTTATATCACTTTGATGATGGCGGAGATTTGATTGATTCGCCGGGTATCCGTGAGTTTGGTTTATGGCATTTAACCCCTGAACAGGTTTACCATGGCTTTAAAGAGTTTGGGGAATTCATTGGCTTATGCAAATTTAGAGATTGCAAGCATCAAAATGATCCCGGTTGTGCACTGATCCAAGCGAGTAAAGAGCACAAAATTAACCCCAAGCGATTAGCGAGTTTTCAACGAATTCTTGCCAGTTTAGGTGACAATAAATTAACGTCACGATTTAACGATTAAAAAATACATTAATAGACTAAGGAATAATACGTGTCTTCTCAGAACACCTCTTCAAAAAATACACTCATTGAAAGAATTAAAATAACTTTACAATATGCTATGCCTAAACATGCCATTTCACGTTTAGTTGGTAAATTAGCAGCGGCCAAAATGGGCTGGTTAACAACGAAGCTTATTGAGATGTTTATCAAAAATTACGGCATCAACATGAATGAAGCAAAGTTAAAAAAAGCCAGTGACTTTGAAACCTTCAATGATTTTTTCACCCGTGAGTTAGAAGAAGGCGCCCGCACGATAGACCAGGATAGTAGCAGCTTATGTTACCCGGTAGATGGCGCTATTTCTCAGCAAGGTGATATTGTTGAAGGAAAGTTAATTCAGGCAAAAGGCTTTGACTACTCATTAACGTCTTTATTAGGTGGTGACGCCAGAACAGCTGCACCATTCCAGCAAGGTAAGTTTTCTTGTATTTACCTTTCGCCCAAAGATTACCACCGCATTCATATGCCAATGGCAGCAACATTAAGAGAAATGATTTATGTGCCGGGTGAGCTTTTTTCAGTAAACCCATTAACAGCTAACAATGTTCCGGACTTATTTGCCAGAAATGAACGTGTAGTAACAATTTTTGATACTGAGCATGGTTCATTTGCCATGGTTTTAGTTGGCGCCACCATTGTTGCCAGTATTGAAACTACTTGGGCAGGTACTATTACCCCGCCAGCAGGTAAAGATATTTTTAGATGGCAATACCCTGCAAAAGGTGTGGACGCGATTACCTTTAACAAAGGTGATGAAATGGGGCGTTTTAAATTAGGCTCTACCGTAGTAAGTACCTTTTCACCTAACATGATTGAATTTAATCCAAATGCAGGGCCTGAAACGGTAACGCGTTTAGGTGAACATTACGCAAACTTACTTGCCGAAGAAAGTGAAACTGAGTAAGAAAAAATAAATACTTGCTCATTAATTCGACAGCGTATAGGATAAACCCCTACTTGTTACGAGTATATTCGTAACATAACTTAATTTTGCATTACGACTCGCCCTCAAGGCGGGTCGATATTTTAGGAAAGAACATGGCACATGATAAATCAGCAGTGAAGCCAACAGAAGCGGAGCTCACTTTACTGAATATTCTTTGGCAAATAGGCCCAGCAACGGTTAGGCAAGTACATGAAGCTGTCAGCGCAACTCAAAAAACAGGTTACACAACTGTATTGAAAATACTGCAAATCATGCACGAAAAATCATTGGTAATTCGCGACGAAACTAATCGTGCTCATGTCTATGCTGCGGCAAATAGCGAAACACACACACAATCATCATTAATCAAAGATTTAATCACCAAAGCCTTTGGTGGCTCAACATCAAAATTGGTCATGCGTGCAATTGATGAATCCACTTCAGCAGAAGAAATTAATGATATTCGTCAATTACTTAATTCATTAGAAAAAGAAGTTTAATTAACCTGATATTGAATGATGCTAGAGCAACTATTTAATAGTCCTTTCTTATACAGTTTATCACTGACTTTATTGCACTTTTTGTGGCAAGGTGTGTTGGTGGCTCTAGTTTTAAAATCTGCTTTACTTGTTATCAGCGATAAAAGACCACAATTACGTTATGCATTATCCTCTTTAGCAATGCTAACAAACTTCTTACTGCCACTAATAACCTTTAGCATTATTTACCGTGCCGAATTAGCTTTTTCAACTGTCAGCAGTAGTGTATTAACCTTAACGGAGCTAATACATGAGTTAAACCAAACTGATACCTTATTTGCTTACCAAGAATTAACCGGCTTCTTTTCTTCTTTTCTGCCTTATATAGCTTTGCTTTGGCTAGCAACAGTTACTTTATTAGCAGGGAAATTATTAATAGAGATTTATAGTGTTAATAAGTTACCTCAACGCGGATGTATTGCACCCGACGCACAGTTATCAATACGCTTTAATGAACTAGCAAAGCAGCTTAATTTAACCATTGCACCCAAATTATTGATTTCTTTTAAAGTTGATGTGCCAATGGCAATAGGCTGGCTAAAACCTGTAGTATTAATTCCTGCAAGTATGATTAGTGGTTTAAATAAAGCGCAATTGGAAATGCTGATACTGCATGAACTTGCTCACATTCATCGCTATGATTATTTGGTTAATTTCTTACAAACCTTTGTAGAAATACTATTGTTTTTCCATCCCGCTGTCCTTTGGGTTTCTAAGCAGATGCGAAATGAGCGTGAATACTGTAGTGATGATATTGCCGTCAAACATTGTGGCGATGCCGTTGCTTATGCACACACGTTAGCCGACACTGCATCGCTATGTACTAAAGCTCATCATCACCATACTATACCAAGCATGGCCATGGCTGCTTCCGGTGGTGATTTGAAGCAGCGAGTTGTTCGATTGGTCGATCATCACTGTGCTCCTCAAAACAATATCAGTAAGTGGTTTGCTAGCGCTACTATCATTTTTTCCGTGTTATTACTCTCTAGCAAACAGCTTTTAACCATGCCGCTACTTGATTTATGGCATAAAGAGTACCCTTGGCAAACCAAGGCCGACTCAACAGCAAGCAGCGGTGCGCCATCAGAAAATAAGCTAGTTGCTTGGGTCAATAACACCCAGCCAAAACAACTGCCTAATAGCTCTATTGCCAGTCAATTGTTAACGCCTGAACAAACCAGCAAAGTTGACACAATTGCGGGTAAGCAAATAGCACCAGCGCAAACTTCCGCATCAAACGTGTCTGGCAATATGGGCATACTCACGCAGTCAAAAGAAAGTATACAAGCTTTGCAAAATAGCAATAACACACAGCTTGATAACTCATTTAACGAAAGAGCAAAAACCAAGTCAGCTCCAGTTACAAATTATAAAGAGATAAAAACAGCTAGCACTGCCTCAATGGTTGAAAAAGCCTTTGAGAAAACTGACTCAAGCCACAAAAGATCCTCAATCAACAACCCTTATGCAAAAGAGTTGGCACAATTAGCGACTGAAGAAGCACATTATTCGCAAAATGAATCACGCTCAACTGAAAGCCAATCAGTAGCCAATAATCTTATCGAGCACAATGACTCAAAGATGGCTCTTACACAAAATCGAAACACACTTAACAATAGTTTAATAACTGCAGATGAAAGTTCGCAAAGTAACAACTTATTTAAAGCAAGTGGCTCCTCATTACCAGCTTCAACACCTACTAATAATTTTGCTTTAAACTCTGAACCGGTCTGGCATGCTGCTAAGCAAGTGAAATCTATCAACCCCGTTTATCCCAGTGTTGCAAAACGTAAAGGGATTGAAATAGAAGTGAAAGTAAACTTTACTATTGATGTCAGCGGCAACATTAAAGATATTCAATTCGTTCGTCAAAGTAAGGCGAACTACTTCAAAAATGCGATTCGCACTGCGGTAAAACAATGGCGCTTCCTACCTGCAAAACTCGACGGTTTACCAGTAGAAAGCCAAATGACCAAAGTGTTTGCCTTTAGCTTAAAAAGTTAACATTCACTAACAATCAAGTTTAATTAATGTACATGTTATAAGCCACGTGACTCATTAAACTTTGCTTTACGACGTTGCATAACTTTTTGCCATTTTTCCTGTTGCTCAGCATTAAGCACATTGAAAATAGCATTTTTAGTTTTTGCTCTAGCTAAACCTGCTTGTTGGAAATTAGCTTGATAACGGCTCTGTAATTCGCTGAATGCCTGTTCATCAAATGTGTCAGCTTGAATCAATGCTTTAGCTTCTGTTTTGAATGCTTTCATTGTTGCCCGCATTGTTTTACGCTGCTCTTTTACTTGCATTTTAATCGCTTTAATTGCTGTTTGTTGCTGTTCATTCAATCCCAACACTTTTATCATTTTTTTGATATTAACACCGCCATGGCGATGCATTTTTTGCTCCTGTTTTACTGAATCACGGCCTTCACCAAAGTGATATGCATTAGACACCGCTGAAAATGTTAGTGCAGCACATAGTGCTGAAACAATAGAGATAGTACGCATTTTAAAAGGTATAACGTTTTTCATAATAAACTCCAAATCATTAAACTGAATTAAACTGGGATAACGATTATTAGTATAGAGATTGCAATGCAAAGAAACGCAAAGCTAATGTAAAGATTAAGTAAAGTTTGAAACTCACTAAGATAATTGGATAATAATTGAGATAAAATATAACTATTCGACACTAGGGTCTGTTGATCTTTCATGTTTAAATTTTGTTCGAATTAAATGCTTATTGATCGCGGCGCGAGGAATGTAGCATAGTTGTTCTATGTAAATTCCTCGCAACAAAGAGCAAGAAGCATTTAAACGAATCCGAAGGACAGCGTTAATTAGCCATTTCTACTGCGTTGTCGCTTATTAGAGTAGAATGACTACACAACATAAGCTCAGCCTTGTATAAAAGGCTAATAAACTGCTGCAAAAACAATCAGCAAAGTTCAACAGACCCTAACAGCAGACAACGAGGTTCTCGTGACTAAAAAACACATTTTACTTATTGATGATGACCATGAGCTAGCCGAGTTACTTGTTGACTATCTTGCTCAACAGGGGTTTATCGTACATTGCTGCTTTGATGGTCAGGCAGGACTAGAGCAAGCCTATAACAGCAAATTTGATTTGATCTTACTCGATGTCATGATGCCAAAACTCAATGGCTTTGAAGTGCTAAAAGCGCTTGGCTCTAGTCATAAAACCCCAGTATTAATGTTAACGGCAAAAGGCGATAACAATGATAAAGTTCGAGGCTTAGAGTTAGGCGCAGATGATTACCTTGCCAAACCTTTTCATCATCAAGAGCTTTTAGCGAGAATTAATGCAATCTTAAGGCGAATAACACTTACAAACCAGCAAAGCCAAGAGGCATTTCAACAAGAACATAGTGTATTAACAGTAAATAATGTTGAGCTAAACCACGGCACTAGAACAGTGTATTGCCACCAAAACCCTATCGAGTTAACGGGTACTGAATATCAAATTTTAAGCCTGTTAATTGAGAATAAAGGGCAAATAATTGCTAAAGAAACCATTTCAGAACAAATCTTAAATCGAAAACTTAGCCCTTTTGATCGCAGTATTGATGTCCATATAGGCAATATTAGACGAAAATTTTCCCCCTATAGTACTGAAGACAAAATTAAAACAGTGCGTGGTGCCGGCTATATCTTTTTAACAGGCTTGTCATAATGAGCATAACTTCCACCATTAGAAGGTTTTTTGCCTCTATTACTATTAAGCTTTTTATTTGGTTTTGGCTAATTGCCATCATCTCCATTGCTAGCACTCGCTTTATCTCCCAACAATTATCTAATGAAGCATTTAACAAAGCGGCTGTTCAAACAGCAACATTTAACGAGCTCAAACAGCTAGGCAGAGTACAAAAACACATAAAGCATTATAAAGTAGACAGCATAACTTCACTGAAGAACAGCCCACTGCAAAAGCTCAGTAAAAGACCAATCAATATTTGGATAAAGTCAATTAATCAAGCTGATGCCCAAAGCCTTTTCTTATTACCCGGTAAGCATCAACAAGCGATAGAACAATATGTAAATAATCATCAACTTGATAAGCCAGAAACTCACTTGTTTTTTCACACACGTTTAATTGGCCCCAGAACAATCACTATTGAGAACAAACAGTATCAAGTATTCATCTCCAAAAAGCGCCACAGACATAATTTTGGTCAATTAATGCAACAATTACCTACTTGGGCACGCTTTGGTATTCCTGCTTTTATTAGCTTTGTTTTGTGCTTATTGTTGGCAAAATCTTTTAGTCGGCCAATAAGAACAATGCAACATGCCGCCAGTAATATTGGTAATGGTGACTTTTCAACACGGGTTAATAAAGTGAGTGAACGTGGCGATGAATTAGGCCAACTGGCCAGTAGTTTTAACTTGATGGCGGAACAGCTAGAGCTGAACCAAAGTGCGCAAAGGCGTTTACTTGGCGATGTATCCCACGAACTGAGATCGCCGATGGCAAGGCTACAAATGGCGCTAGGTTTAGCACAGCAAGAAGCAACAACAGAGCAAGCCAGAGAAAAGTACCTGCAACGTTGCCAAATAGAAATTGAGCGGCTAGAAAAAATGGTGGCCGATGTATTGTCATTATCTCGACTAGAAAACACCTTACAAGGCCTTGAAATTGAAAAAATTGATATAAATTCTTTACTTACTAACATAGTCAGTGATGAGCAATTCACCGCTGATAATAAAGCCATCACCATTACAATTAGCTCAGATCAAGATATTGCGATTAATGCTGATCGGGCTTTAATCACCAGTGCTATTAGCAATGTACTCAGTAACGCGGTCAAATACAGCCCTGACAATAGTGGGATTATTGTCAGTGTTTCAAAAAAACAGCAAAGACTTATGTTAACCATAATAGACTCTGGCCATGGTGTGCCTGAAGAGGCATTACCAAAATTATTCAGCCCTTTCTATCGGGTAAACCTTGCACGAGACAGAAAAACAGGTGGCACAGGATTAGGCTTAGCCATTGCCAAGCAAGCGATTATTGCTCATCAAGGCACCATAACCGCTAAAAATATTATCGATAGCCAAAATAATGAAAACACACTCTCAGTAGCGGGATTATCTGTTACTATTGAACTACCTTGTTTATAAATTTACATTAATTTAATTTTTAACCATGAATAAAGTTGCTTCTATTTTTACCAAAGCCTCGCTAGTACAAAAAGTAATCCTTATTATCATCAGCTTGTACCTACTTATTTGGATTATTTCTTCACCGCTAATAAAGCACTTTGTTAAGCCACTAGTACAAGAGCGAGGCTTAACTATTGACGATAGTACAAGCTTTCGCTTCAATCCTTTTCTTACTAAAATAACCGTTAGTGATTTAAAGGTACTCAAGTCACAACAAACAGTTTTGACCACCGAAGAGTTAGTGATACAGATAACTTTACTGCAATTACTTTTTGATAAAATCACCGTTAGTCAATTCACCTTACAAAATGCCTTTCTAGCCATTGAACGTACACCTGAAAAATTAATTATAGCGGGTATCGACCTTAATCAGCTCAACAACCAAGCTAGTAAAACAGAGACTGAACCAAACAAAGAAAAAGAAGCAGCAACACCATTTCCTTATCAAATTATTTTGCCGGAACTAACCTTAGACAATGTACAATTTGACCTGAAAAATGAAGGTAATCATCATACTTTTACGATAAAAAAGTTAGCATTACATGACCTTATTGCCGATGAGAAATCACAGCAAGTCAGTATCAATATCGACAGTTTGCTTGATAGCGCCAATATAAACCTAACCGCCGACGCTCAGTTAGAGCAAGGCAAAGGTAAAGTTAACAGCAAGCTATCAATTACGAATTATCCCCTAACCACTTTGCAAGAATACATTAAGAATGTGTCGCAATTAAAGGGCTTATTCTCGTTAAAAAGTGAGCAATCACTTTCTTTTAATGGCAGGGAAATCAAAGTTAACATCAAAGAAGCTCAGCTAAATAGCAAAGAGCTTCTTATTGAAGCAGAGCAACATTTCTTAACGCTAGATAATTTTCAAAATAACATTAACGATTTAAAGCTTACCCTTAATGACAAGCAGATCACTGAACTTACCGGTACAAGTCAACTTACCATGGCTAATGCCAATATTTTTTATCAGCAAGCAGAGCAAAAACTAGCACATTTTGAGCAACTGACAGCGAAAGAGATTAACCTAGAGTTAGCGCAAACTCCCGTGATAAAAATTGGTCACTTTCAAATAGACAATATTACTGCTTCAAAGAACGAGAGCATTGATTTACCAGCATTGGCACAACTAAAACAGTTTGCAATAACAGATCTTGTGTTAAGTGAGCGCCTGCTTGGCATTGATAAAATCATATTAGATAGCTTAACAGCCGATATAATCCTTAATGAAGAGAAGATACTTGCCAATTTAGTTTTACTACCAGAAGCAAAGCCTGAGCAAACTCAAAACACTCCTCCCCTTGAGAGCAATGGCTCTGAAATACAAGAAAAGCAAGAGTCACAGGCCGCTAAAGATACATTCACCATATCACTAGGTGAGTTTTCCTTAATAAACAACAATCAAGTTTCATTTATCGATAATAGTGTTACACCTGCGTACAAAAGAGACTTATATATAGACAAGCTAACATTAGGCGCACTTTCTAATACCAAACTACAACAAGAGCAAAAAACGCCCTTTAAATTAGTCGGCCGTAGTAATAAATATGCTCATTTTGACATGCACGGCTTTATTCAACCCTTTGCCCAAGATCCTACACATTCTTTAACTGGATATTTAAAAGAATTATCATTGCCAGATGTCTCAACTTATATGAAAGAAGCTACACAGTTAGCCCTTAAAAGTGGCCAATTAAATACAGACATAAATGTCACTTTAGTTGGCGAAACACTTGACGGTAGCATTCAATTATTACTACAAGGTATAGAGACTGAAGTCGCTGAAAGTGATGAAGTAGATAATCTAGTTGATAAAGGAGCCTTACCGCTAAACCTTGCCCTTGGCATGTTAAAAGACAGTGATGGTAACGTTGAAATAGAAGTGCCTATTAGTGGTTCAACTAGCGATCCACAATTTGGTTTACACAGCATTCTTGGGCTAGTAACACAAAAAGCTATTTGGATGGCAACCCAAGACTACCTGATGAAAACCTTTATTCCTTACGCCAATATAGTTTCAATGACCATGAAAGTAGGTGAATTAGCATTCAAGTTGCGTTTTGATGATTTACCTTATCAAGCTAAACAAATAGTACCCGATGTAGCACAACAGCCATACTTGAAAGAGTTTATAAGCTTGATGCACAAAAAAGAAAATACTCGAGTAAATATCTGCGCCATTAGCACCCCAGAAGATATTGGCTTACCTTCTGGTGAAGAAATTACTGACGAAGCAATACAACTTAAGTTAAAAGAGATAGGCACTCAGCGTGAGCAAGCATTGAAAGATTATTTAGTCACCCAAGGTAAAATCAGTTCAAGTAGAATACTACTTTGCACCCCTAAAATTGATAGTAGTAAAAAAGCCAAACCTAGAATAGCAATTTCTGTATAATAGATTTTCTTTAACAAGATTAAGTAATAACAAATAAAAAGTAAGGATTAGCCATGAAAATTAAAAGCATATTATTAGTTTTACCACTGATTTTATTATTAGCCGCTTGCTCAAAATTATCAAAAGATAATTATAACAAACTTGAAGCGGGCATGAGCCAAAAAGAAGTTAACGCTATCATCGGTGCTGCTGACAATTGCAATACCACACTTGGAACTGTGAGCTGTATTTGGGGAGATGAAAAAGGAAAACATATTAAGGTGCGTTTCATTGCTGATGCCGCCGTTACTTTTTCAAATAATGGCCTTTAAAACTAGAGCTTTATATGGCTGTAGATAGATTTATCCCCTTTAGAAAAAAAGACATTGTTGAAATGTGCTTGGCTGAGCTCAAGCAACAAGAATCAGATATATCTTTCCAGCAATTTTGTGAGCTGCTCGCCAGCTTTATTCACTTTGAATATCACAATTTGCTGGAGTCACTAAAAAATGATTATGCCCCTTTTGATCCCAATGCCGATACGCGCCAATTAAAGGCATTATCAAAGGAGCAAAGAGCACAATGCCAACAAGCATTTGCTGAAAATTTTTCTAAAGTACTTGATGCGGCTAATTTTGAAAAAATAACCCCGCAAGATTTACAAGACGCGCTCACCGAAGAATCCCTCTTTAAAGTCAGGCTAGAAGTAGAATTTGATGACTTTGAGCAAGTGGTTTTCTATCGCCGAGGGGAATCCCAAAGAAGCGAAAGTCTCACTTCATTGTGGGGGCTACGCAAACAAAAAATTAGCTTTACCAATTATGATCGCGTGGCCGTCTTTATTACCCTAAAAGATAAAACTCATTTCGAAAGAAAGAATAAACTGCCAGTAGGCTTTGAGCCGAGTTCAACCATCATTAAGTTATTTCAAAATGTCCCTAAAGCCGATTTAGAGATGCTCTTCCCTAATAGTGAAGTAAGAATGCGCCGAATAGATAAAATAATGATCGGCGCTTCTGCCATTGTTGGTGGCGCAGTTGTGTTGGTAACCAAACTGGGCGCTTCAATTGTATTACTAGCAGCATTATTTTCATTTTGGCTTGGCTGGCGAGAAGAGTCGGTAGAAATGACACAACAACACCTCATCACATTTGGCATTGGTATGGGAGTATTTGGTGGCTTTATATTCAAGGAGTGGAATAAGTTTAAAAATAGAAAAATAAAATTTATGAAGGCACTCTCAGATAACTTATATTTCAAAAGTCTCGACAATAATGCCGGTGTATTCCATACCTTAATTGATGCCGCAGAAGAAGAAGACTTTAAAGAAGCATTGCTCGCCTATAGCTTTTTACTTAAATACCCTAAAGGTTTAACGGCACACCAACTAGATGAAAAAATTGAACGCTGGTTTGCAAAAAAATACCAATGCAGATTAGATTTTGAAATCTCAGACGCCTTAAATAAACTCGAACGAATGCAAATAGTCGAAAATAAACAAAACAAGTATCATGCATTGTCGCTAGTCAATGCCAAGCATAAACTCGACACTCACTGGGATAACTTTTTTAGCTACAACAATTGATTTAATAGCTAAAACAAATTAATAACGAATTAACAACAACTTAATAACAAATAATGATATAAATATAGAGCCCGATCAAGCAAAGCTTTAAATTCAGCTAGAATTAGGGGGTAACACCTTTACCCTTGTTAATCTTTGTTGGTAAAATATGACTGGTTTCTATAAAGATCCACACCCCCCTAAAATATACTAACTCAATGAGTCGCTTTTTATATGTTTAGAGCCTTAGCTAGATTTTTGTTTTCGCCCTTAAAAAAAACAGATCCAAACTATTTCTTTTTTGAAGACAGTAGAAAGTCTGTACAAGAGATGCAAGAAACTGTGGCTGAAATCCAAACAACATCTACATCAAGCATCATTGAAACGATAGAAAAAAAATACCAAAGAACCTTCTATGATTTTTTATTTGGTCAGTCGCCACCAACTCAGCAACATGATGAATTATCATCATATATCTCCCTTAAAGTTGAAAAACTCCTGAAAAACCCACAAAAAATTCTAGAGGCTTTACCTATATTACCGGTATCTTTAACTAAAGTATTGGAGCAATTAAATGATAAAGAATTCGATGCTGAAGTTTTAGTAAACCTTATTCAACAAGAGCCAACAATAGCAGCCAAAGTGATAGAGTTGGCGAATTCTGCCTATTATAACCGCAGCAATAAAGAGATAACTGACCTTAAATCAGCATTTATGCTCCTCGGTACCAATGGTCTTATGGAAGGCGTAATAAATGGGTTTGTTAGTAAATTAAAACCCCATTCGCAAATTTATTTTCAACAATATGGTTCCAAAATTTGGAAACATAGTCAAACGTCCGGAATTATAGCCAAAATATTAATTGCTAAATCTCAATATGGTAAAGACTCGGCTCAAGGCTATTTAATTGGCTTAATCTGTAATTTGGGTGACATGATTATTTATCAACTGCTGATTGACGCTTTCTCTTACGTCCACCCTGACTGTCAGCCAAATTCATACGCTTTCAAAGAGCTTATGCAAAAAAACTCCAAAAAATTAACTTATCATATTGCTAAACATTGGAACTTTCCCAGTTCTATTTTAGATGCACTAGCTGTGCAAACTAAATTGACTAAATCTTCAATGTTAGGACCTGTTTTTAATAAACGTCCTATTGCTTGTTACGTATACGAAGCCAACATTATTAGCCAGTTAGCACTAAGACTTGAGTACAAAGATATTGATGAAGATGAGATAAACGAAACAAGAGATTTTCTACTTTATAGCGAAGAGGCCAAAGCGCATATTGATAAGTTACTTAATCAATAAGAGCTTGATTACCGATGCTAATTTAAGCCACATTTTTAAATAACTCTCGATAATAAAAGCCTTGAACAAAATCGACACCTAATTGTTTCGCAAAAACAAGATCGGTTTTATTTTCTACCCCCTCAAGGATTACCTGTTTGCCCGCATTGTGAGCATAATCAATTAAGGATTTTACCAATAATATAAAGTTCTCATTGGTTTTGTTTTTCACAACATACTTGTCTAATTTTATATAAGTCACTAATTGAATTACTGCAGTAGAAATCATCGATTGAGGATTACAAACATCATCAATAGCCGTTTGAATGTTATTTTTTGCCAGCATATCAATCATAGCTAAACTCATCACGGCATCATTAATTTCAGAGTTTTCAATCAATTCCACCGTTATTTTAGACTTTTCAAAACTCTGAAATAATTGTAGAAAGGGGTTACTTTCTTTAATAGATCCCGTTGAGAAATAAGAATCTTGGTCAAGGTTTACAAACACTTCGACTTTATTAGGGGCATAAGATAATTGTAGTTTTTTTTGCTGGTACTCTACTTGAAATAAACTCAGCGGACTATCGTGCAAAGATGAAAAAATTAAGTCTGGGCGAATAGCTTGATTGTTTTGGTTAAAGAAGCGCGCTAAACATTCATAGGCATAAATTTCTTGATTATTAATTTCTATTATGGGCTGATACTCCACCCCAAACCTTTGATTTTCAATAACATCTATTAAACAGGTAGCTGATAAATGGTTTTTATGCATACTTAAAAAGCAAATACCAATCAGCATTTGCACTTCCTACAACTTAAAGAACACTCATTGTAAATGAGAATCATTATCATGTAAATAATACCCACAAATTTAAATAGCTAAAAACCAGGCTTGCGTTTATTTACAGCCTGTATATACTGACAGTAATACTGTGAAAAAATACAGGAAAATACCTTTATGCAAGCATCAATTCATGAGCTAAAACCATTAACCAATAGACAACAACAAATATTCGATCTTATAAAAGAAAATATTCATGACACAGGCATGCCACCGACACGCGCTGAAATAGCCGAGTTTTTTGGCTTTAAATCAGCCAATGCGGCAGAAGAGCATTTAAAAGCGCTTGCAAAAAAGGGCTATATTGAAATGTTGCCTGGAACATCTCGTGGCATACGTTTAGCTGAGCAGTTTACTGAAGAAGAGCAAGGATTGCCGCTTATTGGTAGAGTTGCGGCTGGTGAGCCAATTCTTGCAGAAGAGCATGTTGAAGATCACTACCAAATGGATGGTAATTTATTTCACCCAGCAGCAGATTATTTGCTACGTGTTAATGGTGAGAGCATGAAAGATATCGGTATTTTAGATGGTGATTTATTAGCTGTACACCAAACTACTGATGTACAAAATGGCCAAGTTATTGTTGCTCGTGTTGAAAATGATGTCACAGTGAAGCGTTTTAAGCGTGATGGTAATGTTGTTTATTTACATGCGGAAAATGAAGCATTTTCTCCTATTAAAGTAGATCTCAGCTGCCAAGAATTCAATGTTGAAGGTATTGCTGTTGGCATTATTCGCAATGGTAGCTGGATGTAACAATTAGCTCCAATTTAATACAAAAGCAGTTAGTTTTTTTACAAGCTCTAACTGCTTTTTAGTAACTCCATTTTAGTCACTCCAATAAGCCCTCTTTACGTTTCAATACTAAAACCCCTCATCAAATGGACAAAGTTAAAATATTTTTTATGAACATTTATTTATTCATAAAGTAAATATTCAAAATCATCGGCTCCTATATCTGTAAGGGGCAAAGCCTATCTTAGAGTTCTTACTCTATTGAAATACTGAAGCTTTTTTCATTGCCTGAAGAAAAATTTTATTTGACCTAGATCAAGTTTTGAGCAATTCTTAAACAGTAATCGAACAAAAAAATAACTGTAATACAAAAATAATAAGACGTTAATGCGCTTTTCGATAACTGAACTTTAGCTAAAGTTAGTACCAAAATAAGAAGAAACTGCCATTCTACGTCCGTTAATTTAACTAAAAAAATAATAACTAAATTAACAGATAATCAGTTTGATAAGTTGTGATGTACAAAACTGCATTTCTGTTTTCTATTTTTTAATCCTATTTAAACGAAGAAAGTACTAAAAAACTTATCTTCCCAACTAGGTGTGATAGAGGAGAAGTTGAGTGAGTAAACATAACCCGCGTTGGTTGTTGGGAGGAGGGCTGTTTTGGGGTAGCCTTATTTTCAATTCAGCTTGGGCAGATTCACAGTTGAATCTAACTCAAGGTGTTACCGCAATCAGTAGAGAAGTATATGACCTTCATATGCTTGTACTCTACATTTGTACCGCTATTGGAGTCATTGTTTTTGGTGCCATGTTTTGGTCGATAGCCTTTCACCGAAAATCTAAAGGGGCAAAACCTGCTGATTTTCATGAAAGCACCAAAGTAGAAATACTTTGGACAGCAATTCCTATCGTGATTCTTATTTCTATGGCGATTCCTGCTACCAGTACTTTAATTGACATGGAAGATAACGACAATTCTGACGTAACCATTCAAATTACTGGCTCGCAATGGAAGTGGCATTATAAGTATTTTGATCAAGATATTGAGTTTTATTCGGTTTTATCTACACCACGTGAACAATATGAAAACCATAATGGCAACTTTACCGGTAAAGACTCTGAGAAAGGTCAAAACTATTTACTTGAGGTTGATAAGCCTTTAGTTATCCCAGCCAATAAAAAAGTTCGTTTTTTGCTTACTTCCGACGATGTTATTCACTCTTGGTGGGTTCCTGCCTTCGCCGTTAAACAAGATGCTAACCCTGGCTTTATTAACGAAGCATGGACCAAAGTTGACAAGCCAGGCATATATCGCGGTCAATGTGCTGAGCTGTGTGGTAAAGATCACGGCTTTATGCCTGTCGTTGTAGAGGTAAAATCTGCACAAGATTATGACGCTTGGCTTAATGAACAACACGCCCTTACTGCACAAGCTGCAGAAGCAGAAAAAGCATCATTAAGCGCTTCAATGAGCAAAGAAGAATTAATGCAATTAGGCGAAAAAACCTATATGGCTTATTGCGCAGCCTGTCATCAACCAACAGGCTTAGGTTTACCACCAGCCTTCCCTGCACTAAAAGGCAGCGAGTTTACCACCACAGGTTCAGTAGATGAGCATATTGATGTTGTCGTAAATGGCCGAGCTAACACCGGCATGCAAGGTTATGGCAAACAATTAAGCCTTAAAGAAATTGCTGCCGTGGTTACCTATGAGCGTAACGCTTGGGGCAATGACAGCGGTGATTTAGTGCAAAGTGCTGATGTAAAAGCGGCTAGCGGAGAATAAAAATGACGACAGATACTATTAATGAATCGCTAGCAGATGACCATCACGGTGATTCACATGATCACAAAATGACGGGCATCAAACGTTGGTTATATACAACTAACCACAAAGATATCGGAACCTTATATTTATGGTTCTCTTTTATCATGCTACTTACCGGTGGCGCATTGGCTATGGTGATCCGTGCGGAATTATTCCAACCCGGTTTACAAATTGTTGAGCCTGATTTTTTCAATCAATTAACCACAACCCATGGTTTGATTATGGTGTTTGGCGCCATCATGCCAGCATTTACCGGTTTTGCTAACTGGATGCTACCTATGATGATAGGTGCGCCAGATATGGCTCTTCCTCGCATGAATAATTGGAGTTTTTGGATTTTACCTTTTGCGTTTGCCATTTTAATTTCTTCTTTCTTTATGGAAAGTGGTGCTCCAAATTTTGGTTGGACTTTCTACGCACCGTTATCAACCACCTATTCCAATGGCAGTACTGCATTTTTTGTTTTTGCTGTACATATCATGGGGATCTCTTCCATTATGGGGGCGATTAACATTGTTGTGACCATCATGAATTTACGCGCACCAGGTATGACATATATGAAAATGCCTCTTTTTGTGTGGACGTTTTTCATCACCGCTTATTTACTTATTGCAGTAATGCCAGTGTTAGCTGGTGTTGTAACTATGCTATTAACTGATACTTATTTTGGCACCAGCTTTTTTGATGCCGCTGGTGGTGGCGATCCTGTAATGTTCCAGCATATTTTCTGGTTCTTTGGCCATCCCGAAGTATACATAATGATTTTGCCTGCATTTGGTATTGTCTCAACGATTATTCCTGCTTTTGCGCGTAAAAAACTATTCGGTTATAGCTCTATGGTTTATGCCACGGCTTCTATAGCTTTATTATCATTTATAGTTTGGGCACATCATATGTTCACCACTGGTATGCCACTGTTTGGTGAACTATTCTTTATGTATTGCACCATGTTAATTGCGGTTCCGACAGGCGTGAAAGTCTTTAATTGGGTTGCCACCATGTGGCGCGGTTCAATGACCTTTGAGATGCCAATGATGTTCTCGATTGCTTTCGTCATATTGTTCACCATTGGTGGTTTCTCCGGTTTGATGTTGGCTATGACCCCGATAGATTTTCAATATCATGACACCTATTTTGTCGTCGCTCATTTTCACTATGTGCTTGTAACGGGCTCTTTGTTCTCTATTTTTGCTGGTACCTATTATTGGCTTCCTAAATGGACGGGCCACATGTACAGCGAAAGCTTGGCTAAATGGCACTTTTGGTGTTCAATAATTTCTGTGAACTTGCTCTTTTTCCCCATGCACTTTTTAGGCTTAGCAGGTATGCCTCGTCGTATACCGGATTACGCCTTGCAATTTGCCGACTTCAATAAATGGGTCAGCATTGGTGGTTTTGCTTTTGGTTTATCACAACTAATCTTTCTAGCCGTGGTGCTCAAATGCATTAAAGGTGGTGAAAAAGCACCTGCAAAACCATGGGATGGCGCCGAAGGCTTAGAATGGGAAGTAGCAAGTCCAGCTCCTTATCATACCTTCAGTACGCCACCTAAGGTTGATTAGAAATGAGTGAAAAAGGAGCAAAGCCAATGAATGAACAGGCAAAGAGTAATAATAAGGTTATTAAAAAATTAGTGCTGACTGTTTTTGCCATGTTCGGTTTTGGTTTTGCCTTAGTTCCTTTATATGATGTGTTTTGCGATATCACCGGCTTAAATGGTAAAACGAATACCGCTGCTGCCACTTATGATGACGATGGCATAGATACATCTCGCTCAATCAAAGTACAATTTATAACCCGCAATGCCAAGGCTGTTCCTTGGCAATTTAAGCCAGTGATCAATGAAATTGTTGTTCATCCTGGTGAAATGAAATTTGTTAACTTTTACGCAAAAAATGAATCCAAACGAGCCATTGTTGGTCAAGCTGTACCATCAGTTTCGCCTGGCTTGGCTGCTAATTATTTTCAAAAAATAGAATGCTTTTGTTTTACTCAACAACCCTTACAAGCAGGGGAAGAAGTAGAAATGGGCTTACAGTTTTATGTGGATCGTGATTTACCCGACGATATCAGTACCTTAACTCTGTCCTATACTTTATACGATATAAGCGACAAAGCCGATTCATAGCGTGAACTTAAACTCTTAATAATCTCTTGATAAGAAAAGAGGGAATAGAAATGACAACAAAAGAATATGAAAGTTATTATGTGCCAGCGCAGAGTCATTGGCCAATTGTCGGTGCTGTAGCGTTATTTATGATTGCTGTTGGCGCAGCAAACTTTGTTACTGATATTAAAAATGAAGTTGATGGCTGGGGTGGTTACCTATTACTGGCAGGCATAGCGTTAGTGATTTATATGGTCGTTGGTTGGTTCAACAATGTTATTAACGAATCCATGGCAGGTAAATATAGTCATCAAATGGATGCCTCTTTCAGACAAGGCATGAGTTGGTTTATATTTTCTGAAGTAATGTTTTTTGCCGCTTTTTTTGGCGCATTATTCTATGCCAGAACGTTTGCCGTGCCATGGTTAGGCGGCGCAGGAAATAACGCTGAAACAGCGGCTGTGTTATGGCCTGAATTTACCGCAGCCTGGCCACTGCTAAAAACACCTGACGGAACAGAGACCCAAAGCATGGGTTGGTATGGTTTGCCATTGCTCAATACGGTATTACTACTTTCTTCATCTATCACTGCACACTTTGCCCATATTGCTTTAGAAAAAAACAATCGCGCCCAACTAAAAGCTTGGTTAGGTTTCACCATTATTTTAGGTTTAACCTTCTTATTTTTCCAAGTTCAGGAGTATGCCCATGGTTACTCTGAAGAAATGCAGCTTTACTTAACCAGTGGTATTTATGGCAATACCTTTTATATGCTTACGGGCTTTCACGGCATGCATGTGACCTTGGGCTGTATCATGTTGATTGTAATGTTTTTTAGAGTCATGAAAGGACATTTCACCCCTGACAATCACTTTGCCTTTCAAGCAACAAGCTGGTATTGGCACTTTGTCGACGTAGTTTGGGTGATGCTGTTTGTCTTTGTTTATATTCTTTGAAACAAGATAATTATTTAATAAGGTCGTAGGTTGGGCGTGATTAACCCTGTTAATAAGCCAATAAGTAGCAATAATACTATGGCAACGGAAACCATCAATCGACGACCAATAAATTTAGTCATAGAAGGCTGACCGGGCTGATGTTTTTTATTCATAATAAACAACGCCCGAAACAGGTTATAAACCATAAAAAACAATAGTGAGATTATTACAATTTTAAATAACATCCAATGAATACCCTAACAATAATGTGTAGTAAGGATTTATGTTTAATGCCAAGTAGCGCTTCTACGAGCTTTGAAGAGCAACAAGCAAACAAAGTTAACAGGTTTGATTTGTTATGGCTTGTGATTACTGTGCTGGTTTTTTCTGGATTAGTAAAGCTTGGTTACTGGCAAAGTGGTAGAGCATTAGAAAAAGAGCAGCGATTAGCCCGTATTGAGCAATTAAAACAGCAAAAGGCCATATCAATTGAGCAAGTGCTAGCTATTTCAGCTACTGAAAATATTAATGATTATCCAGTATTACTCAACGGTAGTTTTGCTCAAGGTATAGTTTTTTTGTTAGACAACCAAGTCAATTCAGGCCAATTAGGATATAGGGTTTTACAAGTACTAAAGACAAATAAACATTCAGTTTTAGTCAATTTGGGCTGGGTTGCTGGCTCAATTAATAGAGAGGAAATCCCCAAAATCGCAGCATTTAAGGGGGAGCATCAATTTGTTGGTCATGTCCGTATACCTGAATTAGGTATACAGCTGATGGAGCAAGATTTTAATCAGCCACAATGGCCATTAAGAGTTCAGCAGCTCGAATTAGAGAAGTTTTCAGCGCTAATAAACCAAGAGTTACTGCCTTTTATTATCTATGTAGACAAAAGTGAAAACATTGGTTTTAAGAAGAATTGGCAGCCCATTGTTATGCCGCCAGAAAAGCACCGTGGCTATGCTTTTCAATGGTTTAGCTTAGCTGCTGCTTGGTTGCTATTAATGTGCTGGGCGAAGTTTGGCAATAATAAAAAAAAGAGAGCTAAGTAGTATGAGTGCAACAGAATCATCGCAACACAATTCCCAAATATCCAGCAAGCAAAGCATAGCTAAAGGTAAAAATAGGAAGAATTTACTGCTGATGCTGCTAGCTTTTGCACTACCCGTCATCTTGGCAAAACTTGCGCTAGAGTTTCAATGGTTAGATTTAGGTGTCACCAATAAAGGAACTTTACTTTCTGAAGAATTAACCTTGAAAAAGTTAGGTATCAATGATGTTGAATTAGAAGGCCAATGGCTTATTTTATATAACCTACCAGAACAGTGCCAAGATTTCTGTGAAAAAGCGATGGAAACTGTGCATAACACTTATGTTGCCTTAGGGAAGGAGATGCCAAGAATAACGCCTGTTGCTCTATACCAGCAACAATTGTCAAATACACAAATGCATCAGATATCAAAGAGTCAATGGCGGTTGCTTGCCATGCCCAGCAAAGTTAAACAAACCATTGCACAGTCGCAAATATTTATCGTAGATCCTTTAGGTAATGTTTTTTTAAGCCATAAGCTACCAGCAGATAGTTCCCTGCTGCCGCAATTTGGTAAGCAAATTATTGCTGATATGAAAAAATTACTGAAATATTCGAAGGTGGGCTAACATGCTAGAGCGCAATAACTACACCATGCGAAAACTAGTCTTAATTAGTATTTTATTAGCTATTTTAGTAGTTAGTCTTGGTGCATATACTCGCCTAACCCATGCTGGATTAGGCTGCCCTGATTGGCCAACATGCTATGGCCTAATTGATGTTCCTGAAACCTCTGAACAAATTGCAATTGCTGAGCAAGCTTTTCCTGAGCGTCCTGTTGAACCGGCAAAAGCGTGGAATGAAATGATCCATCGCTACTTTGCTGGCACATTAGGCTTGCTTATTTTAGCTATTGCTTTGTTGTCGATTAAACAGCGAAAACAGGGTACTCCGCTACGTTTGCCGTTACTTATTTTAGCTGTTGTTATTTTTCAAGCAGCTTTAGGTATGTGGACAGTCACCATGAAGTTAATGCCTATTGTGGTAATGGCGCATTTATTAGGCGGCTTTACCACTTTATGTTTATTATTTTTGCTCTACTTGCGTTTAAGCCCACATCGCATCAATCAAAGTGATTGGAAAATTAAAAAGTACGGCCGCTATGCATTACTTGGCATTGCAATCTTAAGCGGACAAATAGCGCTTGGCGGTTGGACATCTTCGAATTATGCGGCGCTCAGTTGTGTTGAACTGCCAATTTGTCAATCTGGCTGGCAAGAGCAACTTAACTTTGAACGCTCTTTTGATTTGATTCCTCCTGAAAAAGAAAGCTATGAATATGGCCACTTGGCACATGATGAACGGGTAACAATCCATGTTGTACATCGCTTTGGTGCCATATTAACAACACTTTATTTGGCTTGGTTAATTATGATGATTTACCTAAAAGCGCAAACAGCTACATTTAAAAGCTCCGCCTTACTCGTCGCTTTCGCCTTAATTGCTCAAATAATACTTGGAGCCAGTAATATCTGGTTCTCTTTACCGTTATCTGTCGCCGTTGGGCATAACATAGTGGCCGCATGTTTAATGCTAACGCTGATCGCACTGACCTATCGTCTTCGCCGCAAGATATAGAGGGAGTAAACAATGACAAATGCCATCACCGAAGTAAAAATTCTTCCTTCCCCGCTCTCTAAATGGCGAGCTTATTATGATATCACCAAGCCAAGAGTCGTCGCTCTGTTAGTGCTTACGGCGGTAGTGGGTATGAGTTTATCCGTTCCCGGTGGTTTGCCTTGGCAACTATTTATTCCTGCCATTATTGGCATTGGATTACTGTCTTCCGCCGCTGCTGCCATTAACCATATTGTTGATGAGAAAATAGATGCTATTATGGGGAGAACCCATAACAGACCCTTGCCTAAAGGCCATATTAGCAGCCAAAATGCCATAGTATTTGCTAGTTTAATAGCGGTAATTGGCTTTGTGCTACTGATGACTTTAGTTAACCCTCTTACTGCTTTTTTAACATTAGCAGGGCTTGTAGGTTATAGCTTTGTTTATACCTTGTATTTAAAGCGCGCTACGCCACAAAACATCACCATTGGCGGGTTAGCTGGAGCCATCCCTCCTTTACTTGGCTGGACAGCAATGACTAATGAGATTCACCCCCATGCATTACTGTTAGTTTTACTTATTTTTACTTGGACACCACCACATTTCTGGGCTTTGGCAATTCATCGAAAAAATGATTATGCCAAAGTTAATATACCTATGTTGCCTGTCACTCACGGTATTAATTTCACTAAAACACAAATTCTATTTTATACCGTTCTGCTGTTTGTTGTTGGGTTATTACCCTATTTAGTTGGTATGAGCAACTGGCTTTATCTTTTAGGGGCAATTGCTTTAAACCTTATTTTTTTCGCTTATGCATGGAAATTAAAATTCAATGCCGATGAAAATACCGCGATGGATACCTTCAAATTTTCCATCGTACACTTGATGCTGCTCTTTATTATTTTACTGCTCGATCATTACTTACTTCCGATATAGGTTTTAAATGCAAAAAAGTATTTATTTAATTGTTGGTTTAATAGCTGCTATTGTTGGCATTATCTTTTTTAAATCGTTCAGTAGTTCACCACAGCCTGAGTACGCTCTTTATTATCAAGAGCCTAGAGAAATAAAAGCGTTTCAACTAACAGATCATAATGGCCAAATATTTTCAAAAGCACAACTTGAAGGTAAATGGTCTCTGGTGTTTTTTGGTTATACCTCTTGCCCCGATGTGTGTCCAACAACCTTGCAAAACCTTGGTTTTATCTATGATGAATTAAAAACCGCGGCTAATAACATTCAGGTATTATTGGTGAGCGTTGACCCTAACCGAGATAGCAAAGAAAAACTGAGTCAATATATAGCTTATTTCAATAAAGAGTTTGTTGCCTTGCGAGCAGAGCACGATGTGCTATTTCCTTTCGCTCGAAATTTAGGGTTAATGTACGCTATTAGTGATGAGGGGGAAAATTACTTGGTTGACCACAGTGCATCTCTGGTGTTGATTAACCCTGATGGCAAGATTGCAGCTATTTTTAAACCCGAGCAAGCCGTCGGCAAAGTACCCAGTATTAATAATGATAAATTACTCAGTGACTTCCAAAAAATAACGACTTTATTTTAACCGTGCTTGTCTTTAAGCACGATTATAAGTGATACCAACTGCCATCTGCCTTCAAAACAAACCAAGGCTTAGAGTACCAATAATACTGACCCGGTTGGCTAATGCTAGCCGCAGTACAGTTACACCGCACTCGGCCTATCGGTAAATCATCACTAAAGTTAATAGTAAAGCTATCTTCACTTTGCCACTGTATCTTTTGTTTCCCTAACCCTGAAATATAACAGTTAAGCTGTGATTTATAAAAATCATCAGTTTCAACGGTAAAAGTTATGCTTTTAGCCTGTTGATAATTAACAATTGTTTCAGCGTTTTCGTCCTGTAATTGAATATTAAACGGCAATGAATTGAGCTTATCACGCAACCCTGAAATTTTGTCATAGGGCATGGAAGCTGGAAAACGTGGTACTATGCTCAAATCCGTATAAAGCCCTATCGCGCCAGATTGTTGTGAAATGCCAACAAAGTTATTGGCTTTCACCCATGCTTGAATGCCGGGATCATATTCCCCGTAAGGATAAGCCAAGTAACGCCAACTTTGCCCTGTTTTTTCTTTAATAATAGCTTCGGCCTTTAATAACAATTCAGTTTGTTTTACTAACCATTGATCTTGGTTGAGCCCTTCACTTATCCGCGTCAATGAATCATGCTCAAAACCATGATTAGCAATGATCACACCTTCATCGGCTAAGGCTTTTAATTGCGGCCAAGATAAATATATAGACTTTTGCTTTTTTGCTTCACGGTTAAGCAAGCCAGGGTTAACAAAGATGGTATAAGGATAATTAAATTTATCGAGCAATGGCTTTGCTTGAGTAAGTAAGTCTATATAAGCATCATCAAAAGTAATGGCGACCGTTTTATCTGGCAGTGCTTTTTGGTTTTTAACCTCATCAATAATCTCTGACAAAGCAATAACATTAAAGTGATTATCCTTTAGATATTGAAGGTGAACTTCAAACTGCTTAGGGGTAATGCTGGTACTTTTTGGCGTACTATCGCTAACATGATGATATTGCAAAATTACGGCGGCAAAACTGGTAAAGTGAAGGCTGCATAAAAAAAAGGCCAGAATGCCAAATCTCATAATTATTTCCTGTTTGAAATCGAATAGCTTAAAATAGCGCCTTTTTCCTAATATGCCTAGTGATAAGGAATAATTTCTTGCTAAAAATTGCCGATCTAGATCAACATAAACAACTATTGTTGCTAGCATTCCCAATGATACTCTCCAATATCACGGTTCCTTTGCTCGGCTTAGTCGACACAGCCGTTATCGGGCACTTATCTCATGCCTACTTTTTAGGCGGCAGCACTATCGGCGCTATGGTTATTACATCAATTACTTGGTTATGTGGTTTTCTTCGTATGTCGACCACAGGCTTGAGTGCGCAAGCCTTTGGCTTAGACAATATTCAACAAAATTTAATGGTGCTATTACGGGGGGTTTTAGTCGCTTTTGCTATCGGTTTTAGCTTTGTTCTTTTACAAATACCCTTTATTGATCTTGCCCTCAACTTAGCTGGTGGCTCAGAGCAAGTACAATTTTATGCCAGACAGTACAGTGAAATACGTATTTGGGGTTTACCCGCAGCCCTAGCTAATCTAGTTATTCTTGGTTGGTTGTTAGGTAATCATCAAACCAAAGCCGTAATGTGGCTATTAATCGCCACCAATCTTATCAATATTTTTTTAGATTTACTGTTTGTTTTTGGTTTTGGCTGGCAAGTACAAGGTGTTGCTAGCGCAACCATTATAGCTGAATACTCCGGATTAGCAGGTGGACTGTTAATTATATCTCTTCGTTATCGCTCATCGATAAAGCAGTTTTTCTCTGAACAAAAGGAATTACTTTCATCATTAATTGAACGCAACAGTTTACTCAGTTACTTCAAACTCAATCGTGATATCTTAATTCGCACCTTATGCCTAGAAGCCTGTTTTATTTTTATCACTTTTCAAGGAGCAAGGTTAGGTGATGAAGTGGTTGCAGCCAATGCTATTTTAATGAATTTTCTGTTACTTATTTCTTTTGGTTTAGATGGAGTAGCAAATGCTGTTGAAGCCATGGTAGGTAAAGCTTATGGTGAAAAAAACACTACCAAGCTACACTCAACAGTGAAGATAGGCTTATTTTGGACAGCTCTTTTCGCCCTTGCTTATGCTTTACTATTTGCTCTAGCTGGTGAATGGTTACTGTCACTTATTTCAGATATTGAGGTCGTCATTAATTTTGCCAAAGACTATTTAGTTTGGATGATATTTTTGCCGATAGTGGCATGTTGGTGCTTTTTATTCGATGGAGTATATATTGGTTTGATGAAAGCAAAGGCGATGCGAAATAGCATGATAGCCGCCACCTTTGCTGGCTTCTTTCCACTTTGGTTTTTACTCAAAGATTACGGAAATCACGGTTTGTGGGCGGCGCTATTATTTTTTATGCTTATCAGGGGAGTCACCTTAGCATGGCATTATAAATTTAGAATAATTAACCTGAACTATTCGTCTTGATCGGGCTTTAAGTTAGGTAAACTGGCGTTACCCATAGCACTTAACACTATACCTATGGCAAAACAAATAAAAGTAATAGCGCCCATAGCCGCTTTATATTCTTCGGTTACATCGCCAGCATAAATGAGAGTTATTACCACGCCAATTGCGGCACAAACAAAGCTAATTTTAGCAATGACTCCGGTGATTTTTTGCCAAAGATGTTTAGGGTGGTGTTTAGCTGGTTGCATAATTTTCGCCATTAAAAAGTAGTAATAAATATTTTAGCGGTTTATCTAAAAAGTGCTTTGATAAGCGTCAAGTTTCACTGACTTTTTCACAAAAGTAAACGCAAAGCTTTGCTAAAACCCAGCCGAAAAATAACCCCAAAGCATTTGCTCCCATGTCTAGCCACTCACCATAACGATTAACGTAAGGCTGTATAAGCTCTATTGCACCGCTAAACGCCAGAAATCCAATCACAATAAGTAGGTAATATTGTGGTTTTCGTAATACCGTTGGAAAAATCAACGCCGCATAGGCAATGAAATGATGGGTTTTATCTGTACCGGGGACTTCAGGTAAATTTGCTACAGGCCACAATGAAAGTGTAGCAATAGCGGTTAATAGCAACAAAGTTATGCTAGCCCAGTGTTTTTCAATAAAGTTAATAATGTAAGGCATGCTAACTGTCTTTGTGATTTTTTCCCGATGATTTTTTATTGATTTGGCTGCGATTAAGGATATAAAACCAGCGATTAGCAAAAATGCCAACATAGCCCCATACCGCCAGAATACATGCCAAAGCAAGCACGACTAACCCTAACAGTTGCCATAAGGGGTGGTAAAAGTATCCAAGCGCAATAAATAATAGCCCTAAAGCAAAAAGGCCAAGCCCACGCAAAAAAATAGTTAAACTGCGTTGAGGATCTTGACCTAAAAAAGCGAGCAAGTTGTTCATAATAGCCTGATTGCTCTGTGCTTATAATTGCTTAAGAGTGATATTAATTAATAATATGAGTGATCGCCGCGCTGATGTTCAGTCACATCTTTCACGCCTTTAACTTCATCACCCATGATCTCAATTAGCTGCTTCTCAATACCATCTTTCACGGTAACATCAATTTGACTACAACCATTACAGCCACCGCCGAATTGCAATACCACATAACCGTCTTCGGTAATTTCAATTAAGGTACATTCGCCGCCATGGCCGGCTAACTGAGGGTTCACTTCTGCTTGTAAGAAGTAGTGCACACGGTCAAATAATGGCGCATCATCAGCCACTTTACGTAACTTAGCATTTGGCGCTTTCAAGGTAAGTTGAGAGCCCATTTGGTCGGTAACAAAATCAATCTCAGCTTCTTCAAGAAAGTTTTTACTGTCGCCATCAACCATGGCGGAGAAGCCCTCAAAAGGTAACTCGATATCATCAGGCTCTACGGCATCGGCAGGACAATAAGACACGCCACACTCAGCTTTAGCAGTACCTGGGTTAACAACAAATACTCGAATATGCGTGCCTTCGGCTTGCTGTGACAATAGCTTAACAAAATGCTCTTGAGCACTTGGTGAAATAGTGATCATAATACTAAAACTCTCTTACTTAGTGTTCGTTGTATACTGATTAATTGCATACAAATATACTTGAGTGATTTACTCAAGTATGGGCATTTTACCCCTCAATTAGTTTATGTGCTAATGATTTTTATGCTTTTATTTGCTATTTTAAGCTAAATCAATAAAAGGAAAGCTTAATGTTTGTTGTTCATCGTTTAATCCCATTGTTTTTACTGTTAATTTCGCTTACGACTACTGCATTGCCAGTTGATGAATACCTGCCAAAGCAAGTTAATTACGATGAATCAATTGCCAAGCCTAGTGCTAGCTTAGGTTTTGAAATAGGTCAACGACATATAAGACACGATCAATTGGTAAGCTATTTTTCTACCTTAGCCAAGCAAAGCAATCGACTGAAGTTAACCAGCATAGGTAAAACCGCACAGTTAAGAGAGCAATTGCTCGTTACTATTTCAAGCTCCAAAAATTTAGCTAACCTAGATGACATACTCACTAACCGACACATTCCCCTTAAAAAAGACCAACCCAATGATGAGCCTTTGGTAATCTGGCTTGGTTATAGTGTGCATGGTGATGAAATTAGTGGCTCGAATGCCGCAATGGTTGTTGCTTATTACTTAGCAGCCAGTAAAGAAGCATCTATTGAAGCCATGCTAGCCAATACCATTATTGTACTTGAGCCAAGCATTAACCCTGATGGTATGGACAGGTTTGTAAATTGGGTAAGCACCTTTAGAGGCTCTGTAGATAATAGCGATGCCAATCATATTGAACACCACCAAAGTTGGGTAAGCGGTAGAACAAACCATTTTTGGTTTGACTTAAATCGCGACTGGCTATTGCTCACTCAACAAGAAAGCCGCCATAGATTAAAATACTTTCACCAATATCAACCCAACGTATTAGGCGATTATCACGAGATGGGCGCCAACAGCAGTTACTTCTTCCAGCCGGGCATCATCAGTAGAACTAACCCGTTAACACCTAAAAAAAATGTTTCGCTAACGCAAGCGTTGGCTAAATATCACGCCAAAGCATTAGATGGTGAACAACGTTTATATTACAGTGAAGAAAGTTTCGATGACTTTTATTATGGCAAAGGTTCAACCTACCCAGATATAAATGGTGGCATAGGTATTTTATTTGAACAAGCCAGCTCTAGAGGTATGCAGCAACAAACCATTAATGGCTTATTGACCTTTGAATATGGCATTCAAAACCATGTATTAACGTCTCTCTCAACCATTGAGGGTGCATGGCAAAATAGAAAAGCATTAAAACAATATCGCCATGACTTCTATCAACATGCACTCAAACAAGCCAAAAAAGATAAGCTTGAAGGTTATTTAATTACCGAGAGCAAAGATAAGTTCCGTTTACAGGCATTGCTTTCGACTTTGTCACAACACCAAATAAAGGTTTACCCGCTCACTAAAGACTTTGCTCATAATGATAAAAATCATGCTAAAGGGGATAGTTACTATATTCCCTTAGTGCAGCCACAATATAAGTTAATTCAAGCGTTATTCACCCAAGCTACCAACTTTCCAGACAATACCTTTTATGATGTTTCAGGCTGGACCATGCCGCTGGCAATGAATATTGAATTTCACGCCCTTGATAGTACTTGGGGCATTGAACACAGGGAAACACCTTGGTCTAAAGCCGATATACAAACAGTAAAAAACACAACGTCAGAGCAAGAAAGCTATGCCTATGCGTTTGAGTGGCACCACTATTTAGCACCTAAACTATTAAACCAATTATTAGCTAAAAATATCAAAGCTAAAGTGGCAACCAGTGCTTTTATCAGTCAAGTAGCAAATAAAAAGCACACCTTCAAAGCCGGCACTATTATTGTACCAGCAGCAATTCAAACACAAGAAAGCTGGCACAACACTTTAATAACACTAGCCAACCAAGTGAACCTACCAATCAAGGCACTTAATACTGGTTTAACATCTTTAGGAATTGATTTAGGTAGCAACTCTTTTCGCCTAATAACTCAACCGAAAGTGTTATTACTAGGCGGTGAAGGCATTTCTCAATATGAAGCTGGAGAAATTCGTTATTATTTAGATGAAAGCTTAGCCATTCCCGTTAGCATAGTTGACCATGCCCGCTTAGATAAAACGAACTTATCTCATTATAGTCATATCATTCTTGTTAATGGTAATTACAGCAAAATTAGTGATGAAAGCACAAAAAAAATCAAAGCATGGCTTCAACAGGGCGGTGTAGCTATCGGTCAAAAACGAGGAGCAAAATGGCTAGCTGAACAAGAAATATTAGCCGTTGATTTTGTCACTAAAAAGCAAATAGATCAGTTATTCGATAGTTCAACATTAAACTATCAAGACAAAGAAAAGTTAGCGGCAAGAAAACGTATTGCTGGTGCAATATTTAACACTAAACTCGATATTTCTCATCCGTTAGCTTTTGGTTATGAAAATGATACCCTGCCTCTTTTTCGAAATAGCACCTTAATTATGAAAACAAATCAGCAGCCTTTTATCACACTAGCTAAGTACACACCAAAACCCTTACTGAGCGGTTATACCGATAAAAATTTAGTAAATCATTTAGCACATCATGCCGCTATGGTTGCTCATAATGTTGGCAAAGGAAGAGTAATAGCCACCAGCGATGTATTAGCCTTTAGAGGATACTGGCTTGGTAGTGCAAAACTGCTAGCCAACAGCTTATTTTTTGCTAAAGCCTTTAACGCCCCTATTGATGATTAACACTATTTTATTTGGGTAAGGTCAAACAAACCGTAACTACAGTTACGGTTTCAACCCCTTGTGATTTTAATAATTTACAAATTTCATTCACTGTACTGCCCGTTGTTAATACATCATCAATAAGCATTATATGTTTGTAATTTTTAATGAGGTGTTTATCTACTGCAAAAGCATTAGCTAAGCTCTTTCGCCTCTGCTCTCCTGTTTTTCCAACTTGGCTTGAATTCTTTTTCACTCGCTGTAATGCTAGCGCTTGATAATCTAGTCGTATCTTTTTGGCAAAGTATTTAGCAACAAGATGTGCCTGATTATAACCACGCACCTGCCATTTGCTGCTATGCAAAGGCACGCTCAACATCAAATAATCCTCATACTTTTTCTGCTGATGAGCCGATGCTAACCATTGTTCAGCCAATAAATTAGCAAAAATAGTTGCTAGCTCAAATCGACCATGGTATTTAAAACCAGGTAACCAGTGAGTAAAAGGTGGTAAATAGGGTGACAAACAGAAAAGCTGATCAAATTTCGCTTTCGGTAGCGCTTTATTCACTGCAGGCCAATTAAGTAAATCGCTCTGAATTATATTCTGATTGAATAATGGCAAAGCGTTAAAACAAGCCGTGCACAATAGTGAATGCTTTTCTGTCCCGTTTCCACAAAGATCACATTGACCAAGCATCAGACGTAACTTTCGATAATATCCTTGAATTTTTGTTTGCCATTCCATTGTTGACATCCCTTATGTACACTAGCCTCAATTTTTTTCACTAAACTAGTTAAGCATGGCAGAAACATTACATTTTTCCAGTTATGGCAGCAATGATAAGTCTGCAACTCCATTGGTACTCCTTCATGGCTGGGGATTAAACTCAGCGGTTTGGCAGCCATTTATCAGTTCTTTAACTGAAGAATTTACCAATAGCTTTCAAATAATTACCGTCGATTTACCCGGTTTTGGTCTAAATCGCGATAAAAAAATTCAACCTTATTCTTTAACAAATATAGTCGCACAGCTTAATAATACTATTAACCAGCCAGCCATATACTTAGGCTGGTCTCTGGGTGGTTTAGTGGCAACTGAAATGGCCTTAACCAATCCAGAGAAGGTGTTAGCACTGGTCAGTGTAGCTAGTTCACCGCGTTTTATAGAAGAGTCTGCGGATTCTCTAGACTCTCACCTTGCTCATTGGCCGGGCATCAAACCTAAAGTATTAACGGCTTTTCATCGGCAGTTAAAAGAAGATACCAAAAAAACAATTGCAGGATTTTTAAAGATACAAGCAATGGGTAGCCCTCATATTCGCCAAGACATCAAACAAATTACTCACTTGGTTATGCAACATGATATACCTAGTAAAGCAACTTTGGATGAATCATTGAGCTTGCTTGAAACAAGTGATTACAGAAAGCAATTAGCTTCAATCAAACAACCTTTTCTCCGTTTATACGGCAATAACGACAGCTTAGTGCCTAAACTAGTCATTGAAGAAATAGCCAAACTAACCAGTAATAGTGAGCAACATATTTTTACGCAAGCTTCACATGCACCTTTTATTTCGCATCCCGATGATTTTAATCAGGTTTTAACTTTATGGCTTTTGAAACATTTCAACAGTTAAAAATAGCCAAAAAACAAATTCATTTGGCTCAAGGCAAGGGTTTACTTTTTTGTTATTTTGGTTAATAATTAAACAGTAGAATTTAAAGATTTAAGGGGGCTGTAATGGAAATCCAATCAGCATTTAACTCAGGTGTGCAAGGCCTTCAAAGAGCTAATGAAGAAGCTAATCAAGCTGCAGCGAATATTGTTGCGGGCACAACTACACCTATTCAAGAGACCACCCTTGAAACATCAAATGTTGATAAAGAAAGTATACCCGATTTAAACCAGTCTATTGTCGATTTAAAAGTTGCCGAATTTCAAGCCAAAGCATCAGCGCAAGTAATTCAAAGTGCAGATGAAAGTCTGGGCACCTTAATTGATGTCACGGTTTAACAATATCCTCTTAAGTTATGAATATTACACCGCAGGCACCTAATCTTTTTACCCCTACCGTGTTAAATCCAAACACAGAAACCCTGCGTCGTGAAAATCATCAACGAGAAATCATCACTCAACCTACCGCATTAAGTCAATATGCAGCTGAAAAAGGTGTTGCTTCAGACAAAGAGAGAGGCAGAACACCTGCGCAAAACAGTGAAAATATCGATTTTGCTAGCTTAAAAGAAAAAGCTGAACAAGCGAACCAAGCCATCTCTGGGCAAAAAGGTGAGCAAGGCAATGAACAAAATCCACAGCAGCAACATTCCGATCAAGAACAAACTGCTCAACAGGATGAAACAACAGCATCTAGCCAAGCAAGCGAGCAAGATGACAACAACGCTAAGCAAGCAGAATTAGCCCAAACACGTGAAATTAGTCAGTTACAACGCAGAGATCAAGAAGTTAAAGCCCATGAATTGGCACATGCAACAACAGGTGGTTCGTTAACTGGCGCACCTAGCTATACCTATGAAACAGGGCCAGACGGCAAAAGATATGCCGTAGAAGGAGAAGTGTCCGTAGATCTTTCTACCGTTAAAGGCAACCCTGAAGCCACTATAGCTAAAATGCAAAAAGTACATGCTGCGGCACTAGCGCCCGCGAATCCATCGGTTCAAGATGCAAAAATTGCTGCCAATGCAGCCCAGATTATTTTACAAGCACAATCAGAAATATTAACTTCACAAGCTAATGAAAGCGCTCAAGCCAAAATAACTGATAGCAATGCCAATACCGCCTTAGCACAAGATAAGCAAGGTGCATTAAACAAAAATAATCCTGAACGAGACTTTGATACGTTAATTAATCAAACCCTCGAAGCACAGGAGAAAGTTGCCCCTACGCGATCCGATGATGTAATTCAACGAGCTGACAGAATCGAAAGCTTCTATCAAGACATCACTCAAGCTTACAATAAGCCAGTAACTTATCAATTTGAGCTAACGGCGTAATTAGAAACTAACCTTTTTGCTTCTCTTCCTTCGACTGCTACGCGCTCAGGGCAAGCGGGAATTTATCCCAAATTATCAGTTAATGCTCGTTTGTACTGAGTATGAGGAACGAACAGTCAAAGTACGACGAGCTCAGGGTGTGCGGAGATTTGAAGGACTCAAGGAGAGAGGTTAACGCCCGCTTGTACCGAACGAGAGGAACGAGCAGGCCAAAAGTACTAAAAGCACAGGACAAACGCCCTTCGACAAGTTCAGGATGCGCGAAGATTTGAAGGGCTCAAGGTGAAAGGTTAACGCCCGCTTGTACCGAACGAGAGGAACGAGCAGGCCAAAAGTTCTAAAAGCACAGGACAAACGCCCTTCGACAAGTTCAGGATGCGCGGAGATTTGAAGGACTCAAGGTGAGAGGTTAACGCCCGCTTGTACTGAGCGGGAGCGCTTAATATCCGTTTATACTGAGCGTGAGGAACGAACAGTCGAAGTACGACTACTCATTCTTCACTCTCAAAATGAAGAAAAACTAAATCCCGTAATCTACACGGTATTGCTTAATACTCGCCAAGCTTTTACTTAACTCTGGTTGTTCCGCCTGCTTCTCTTCAAGATAAGTAACGACATCAGCAAGTGTTACGATTGAAATCACATGCGTGCCAAAATCACGCTCTACTTCTTGGATGGCAGATAACTCACCTTGGCCTTTTTCTTGGCGATCTAACGCAATAAGTACACCTGATAATTCAGCATCGTGGGCTTTAATGATTTCCATTGATTCACGAATTGCCGTGCCAGCAGTGATAACATCATCTACTAACATCACTTTGCCGTTAAGATCTGCACCCACTAAGCTACCACCTTCACCATGAGTTTTAGCTTCTTTGCGGTTAAAGCAATAAGGCACATCAAGGTTATGCTGATCAAATAACGCCACCGTAGTGGTGGTCGCAATAGGGATACCTTTATAGGCAGGGCCAAATACTAAATCAAATTCAATCTTAGCATCCACTAACGCTGCCGCATAAAAACGCCCCAAACGCGCTAGATCACCGCCAGTTTTGAATAAGCCAGCATTAAAAAAATACGGACTTGTACGGCCAGATTTTAAGGTAAACTCACCAAAACGTAATACTTGTTTTGATAAAGCAAATTCAATAAATTCGCGTTGATAATCTTTCATCTTTCTCTCCAAATTCTCTTTTAAGGAGTAAATATTAGCTTAATGCTGCTTTTTGGTGATCGAACAACTCATTAATTGCATCTTTTGATAACTGCATCATGGCTTGCATTTCTTCAAAGCTAAATGGCTCTTCTTCTGCAGTACCTTGTACTTCAATTAACTTACCGGTATCCGTCATCACAACATTCATATCGGTTTCTGCGTTTGAATCTTCATCGTAATCTAAATCAGCAACCGGCTCTCCTTTATAAACACCCACAGAAATAGCGGCAATCATGTGCTTAAGCGGGTTAGTTTTAATAATATCTTTAGCACGCATATAGTTAAGCGCATCCACTAAAGCCACACAAGCACCAGTAATAGAGGCTGTACGCGTACCACCGTCAGCTTGAATAACATCACAATCAACCGAAATAGTATTTTCACCTAAGGCTTTTAAATCTACCGCCGCACGTAATGCGCGCGCAATTAAACGTGAAATTTCTAACGTACGACCACTTTGCTTGCCAGACGCTGCTTCACGACGCATACGAGTGTGAGTTGAACGTGGTAACATACCATACTCAGCCGTTACCCAGCCTTTACCTTGGCCTTTCAAAAAGCGTGGCACGCCTTCTTCAACAGAGGCAGTACAAATCACTTTAGTATCGCCAAATTCAATAAGCACAGAGCCTTCTGCATGTGCAGTAAATTGACGAGTGATGGTTACAGGACGAATTTGCCCCAATGTTCTGCCGCTTGGACGCATAGCGAGTTCCTTTATATAAAGACAAGAAAATAATTGCCGCTATTATAATGCTTCGCCACTTTTTTTGAAATATAGTTAAGAGAATAAAGGTCATCTTGTCGGTAGATTGTAATTTAAGTTTAAGTACGTAGTGAGAAAAGAATGAAGTCAGTAATAATTTTTGCATTAAGCAGCTTGTTAGTTTTATTAAATATACCCGATGCAAAAGCCGAAGGTAGCCCAAGCCATCAATCAATTGAGGCAAAATTACCTGAGTACTCTAAAGTGTATGACGATCAACGAGACCCATTTGCAGATGCCAATGCCGCATTAGCACTTGCACGAGCTACCAACAGAAATGTATTAATTGAAATTGGCGGAAACTGGTGTACTTGGTGTCACAAAATGGATGCCTTTTTACTAAAAAACCCTAATATTTACAATAAACTACATAGTGAATATGTATTACTTAAAATTAATGTTAGCGACTCAAATGAAAACGAAACCTTTATGAAATCTTTACCGCCGGTATTAGGCTATCCTCATATGTATGTATCAACGGGTAATGGCAAAATGTTGCTTTCTAAAGATACTGCGGAATTACAAAATGAAGATGGATACTCCGCAGAGTATTGGTTAACGTTTCTTGAAAAGTGGCAAAGTAAACAGCCAAGCTCTTAGGAAACTAATATGAAATCATTCTTTAGCAAAAATTATCACACTCCTGCTTGGTTTAAAGAAAAGCAATTGCAAAGCAAAATATCTCGACGCACGCTTTTAAAGTCAGCGGCGGGGGCTACTGCTGTTACCACTTTTCCTATGGTTGCACACACAAAAAAAGAGCACGTTAATTTAGAGGAGTTAACTAAAACTGATCCTTGGCTCACCTTAGATGCCACCTTATTGCATTTACTACCTGAGTCTGAGCTAGGCCCTAGTGCTAAAGACATCAGAGCAACGGCATATTTGCATCAAGTCATGACAATACAGCCAACAGAGCAAGCTGAAAAAGATTTTATTATTAAAGGTGTTGGTTGGCTTAATGGTTTTTCACAAAGCAACTTGAATAAGCCCTTTGTTCAATTATCCACGGCTGAAAAAGAGTCTGTTTTACAAAATATCAGTAATTCACGTGCAGGTAGCAATTGGTTAGCAACCCTACTAAGTTATATTTTTGAAGCCATGCTAGCACCACCTGCTTACGGCGGTAACCCTAATGGTGTTGGCTGGCAGTGGTTAGAGCATCAAGCAGGCTTTCCGCTACCTGCAGTTGGTCAACGCTTTTTTGAGCTACCGCCAAGAGCCAAGGCTAAGAGTGAAATTTTTGTGCAAAAGCTTCACTCTCATCAACCCAATCAACCAGTAAAAAGAAGCAATAAAGCATGAACAAAGTAGATTATGATATTTGTATCGTTGGCAGCGGCGCTGGTGCTTCACCCGTTGCATACACGCTAGCAAAAGCTGGTGCTAAAGTATTGGTGTTAGAAAAAGGTCCTTGGCTTACCGGGAAAGAGTTTTTTAAAGACGAGTTAACCATCAGTATTCATGATGCCTACAACCCCAAACTTGCCGATGAACAACATGTCATCGAAGAAGAGTATGAAGATGAAGATGGCAATAGCTTTTGGCAAGGCGAAGCCACCAGTGATTCTGGCTGGACATGGTGGAATGGCACAGTAGTTGGCGGCTCTTCTAATTTTATGAGCGGCTACTTTCATCGACTAAAACCCATTGATTTTCGACTCAAAACTGAGTTTGGAGCCATTGACGGTGCCAATGTAGCTGATTGGCCAATTAGCTATGATGAACTTGAGCCATTTTATGCCATGGTTGAGCGCGAAGTTGGCGTATCAGGCCGCGTAGTAGAGCATCCTCATCAAGAGCCAAGATCGACTGACTTCCCTTATCCTCCAGTTGCGGAATTACCCATGTCATCATGGATAGATAAAGCAGCATCAAGTATTGGTTATCACGCCATACCTGTGCCAAGAGCAATATTATCAAAGCCCGCAATGGGGCGAAGAAGTTGTGAATACTCAGGATACTGTAGTAGTTATGGTTGTGCCTCAGGCGCGAAAGGCAGTGGCAGAGCTGCCCTGCTAAATCATGCTGTTGCAACAGGCAACTGTACAATTAGACCTAATTCAAAGGTACATAAAATTGCCACAGACAGCAAAGGAGAAATAACTGGCGTACACTACTATGACAGCGTAGGACGTGAAAAAAGTGTCAGCGCCAAGATTTATGTTGTCGCCTGCCAAGCCGTCGAGACATCTCGATTATTACTATCTTCCACTGGCGAAAAGTTCCCTAATGGTTTGGCTAATAACAGCGGCCAAGTAGGTAAAAACTTACTATTTAGTGGTGGTGGAACAGGCCGAGGAGACTTTTTATTCAACGAGCTTAATGAAAAGCAAGTTAATGAATTAAAACAAGTAGGGCCTTTTATCAATAGAGCCTTGCAAGATTGGTATGCCATAACCGACAAAAACTTTTCGGGCGCAAATGCCAAAGGACAAGCAAAAGGTGGAACCATCGACTTTTTATTCCATCAAAATCCTATTTCTCGCGCCAGTGGCACGCAATGGGGTGTAGATGAACAAGGTGATGATAAATTACTTTGGGGTGACGCGCTAAAACAAAGCATGAAAGATGAGTTTACTACATACAAAACCCTTCGCTTTGAGGTGTTTAATGATTGGCTACCTACCGATGACTGTTTTGTGGCCTTAGATGATGAGGTAACTGACAAATGGGGTGATCCAGTAGCCAAAGTTCGTATTGGCTATCATGAGCATGACCTCGAAGTAGGCGCTTACTTAGCTGAAAAAGCCGAAAAATTACTAAGTGCCCTAGGTGCTAAAAATATTTCTTCATCGGTAAGTGGTTACCCTGCTACTAATTTAATGGCTGGCGGTTGTCGTTTTGGTGATGATCCAAAAACCTCCGTGCTAAATAAAAACTGCCAAGCCCACGAGGTAGATAACCTTTATGTAACCGATGGTTCATTTATGCCTACGGGTGGCAGTGTTCCTTACACCTTTACCATTTACGCCAATGCCTTTCGTGTCGGCGAGCATATAAAACATAGATGGCAAGAAATGATATCCTAGCTTTTTCTGGCTAGATTTAACTAGCTCAGGCATAATCTCTGCCTTCATTCTTATAAAACTATTGAATAGGAAAGATTATGATCCATAGTATGACGGCATTTGCTCGTTTTGAAATAAAAGGCGATTGGGGCAATGCAGTTTGGGAAATTCGCAGTGTTAACCAACGCTTTTTAGAAACCTACTTTCGTTTACCCGAGCAGTTTCGCAGTATTGAGCCCGTATTAAGAGAGCGTTTTCGCAAGCAACTCAATCGCGGCAAAGTAGAGTGCCAATTACGCTTTAACGCCAACCCTGGCGCAAAAAGCGAGCTAAATATCAATGAAAAACTAGCACTACAATTAATTCAACATGCCAACTGGGTAAACGAACAAACCCTAAATAGCCAAGTTAACCCGCTAGAAGTAATGCGTTGGCCGGGTGTGATGGAAGCAGCAGAAGAAGACATGTCTGCTATTCAAGCACAACTACTCACTGGTTTTGACAGCGCATTGAAAGAGTTTATCCAAGCCCGTGCTAGTGAAGGCGACAACCTCAAAGCCATGATAGAGCAGCGGTTAGATGCCATCACAGTTGAAGCCGATAAAGTACAAGCCTTTATGCCAGAAGTTATCGAATGGCAACGCAAACGCATTATCGACAAATTTGAAGATGCCAACATTGAACTTGAATCTAGCCGCGTTGAACAAGAGTTAGTGCTACTTGCCCAAAAAATGGATGTGGCAGAAGAGTTAGACAGGCTCAACAGCCATGTTAGTGAAACAAGAAAAATTCTCAAGAAAGGTGGCGCTCAAGGCCGTCGCTTAGACTTTATGATGCAAGAGTTTAATCGTGAGGCTAACACCTTAGGCTCTAAATCTATCAATACTGACGTCACTGCCAGCGCAGTAGAACTTAAAGTTTTAATCGAACAAATGCGCGAGCAGATTGCAAATATAGAGTAGTGTTTCACGACATCTCGCGAATATCTGAACCGAAATCAAAACAAGGGGTTATTAAAGCCCCTTGTTTCACAACAATTCACTCTCCATGGTGGCAAGGTGGTGAGTGACACCCTGCGCAGCAAATGCAATTAAAGAAATCTGAAATTCAAAAGATATCATTGAGGAATGTCTTGCTAAGGGGTAACCGATTAAAATTATCTACAAGTATTTTTTTAGCCAACTTAAAGCATCAGCTTCATTATCAAAGTAGGCTATATTCTGTACTTCCTTTGAAGGCACCCTTTGTTGATCTATAGCTTTGATTGTTGCTGAGTTAATAACTAAAGCTTTGGCGACCAAATTTTGAGTATTTAACCATTCATTGAATTTGTTGGAAACAGCAAATGCCTCTGGAGTTGCACCAAGTAGCTTTAAAAGATTACCAAGTATCAAAATCTTTTGTTGATTAAAAGTGTTTATTATTTCCGTTAGCTCTTTGGCTAGCGCTTGAGCTCCCTGTTCATTAAAAGCCTCTTCCAAAGTAACATTTATAATATTTTCTTCAACAATTATAGTGTATTTCCCGTGCTCTAAAGTCAATTTGAATCTCCACAATTATAACCGCTTATAGGGAAGAAATTACCGCGTTTCAACTCAGGTATTACCCATATTTATGAGTTTATAACATATCCAATAAATCATCAAAAAACAGTGTAATATCTAATACAGTTTTGAAATTTAAACCATACTGATGAGTTTGGCATTTCGCTACTTCGTATACGATTACTCAATGTGTAGAGGCAGCTATTGATGATTTACCCCTAGTTGGTTTAACATCAAGTTCCAGCTATTTTAAGGATATCTTCAAATGATTTCACTCTCTCCTGAACAATGTCGCGTTATTGGTGTAATGCTCGAAAAAGAAACCACAACACCTGAGCAATATCCACTTTCTTTAAATGGCCTGCTTGTTGGCTGTAATCAAAAAAGCAACCGTGAACCCGTTATGTCGCTTACAGAAAGTGATGTACAAGATACCGTTGATGAATTAGTAAAGATGAATCAATTAATGGTAGATCACAAAGCATCAAGCCGTGTAAATAAATACTTTCATCGTTTTTGTAATACCGAATTCGGCAACTTACAATTTACTCCCCAGCAAAGAGCAATTATTTGTGTATTACTATTAAGAGGCGCTCAAACACCCGGTGAATTAAGAACTCGCACCAATCGCCTAGCTGATTTTAGCGATGTAGGTGAGGTTGAAAATGCCTTAGCGCAATTACAAGATTTAAACGGTCAAACGCTAGTTAAGAAACTTGCCCGTGAACCTGGCAAGCGTGAGTCTCGCTATGTGCATTTGTTCACAGAAATTGACGAGAATAGTACAACTGATCTGAATAATGAAGTAGATACTGACCTTGCTCCCTCAGAAAGCACAAATCAACTTAACCAAAGAGTGACTGACTTAGAGCAACAAGTGTCTTCATTAACAGAGCAAATAAAGCGTTTGGCTGAAAAACTTGAAGGCCAATAAACCAACTCATTCTTCATTCAGATCCAGAATATAGATCACCCAATCTAAATCTTTTGTCACTCTCAGGTAATAGCAAAGCTTCTTTCAATGAGGCTTTGTTCTTCTAACACTTTTGCACCTTCCCTAAAAGTCAAAAGTTCTGTTAATTCGAAAAAATAACAAAGCGTTGATTCATAACTTTTCCAATATAACTCTATTTATTGATCTAGAGCAAATGATAATTATTTTCATTTGCATTTAGATTTTTGTGATATACAATGCTGATCAAAATTAGTTAAGTGTCTTATTTATCAAGGTAACAGTTTAATGAAAAAGTTTTCCCCTTTATATCTAGCAATGTTTTGTATGCCTACATTAGCGCTAGCCAATCCACAAGCTGATGCAGAAGCAACACAAAATGAAGATATTGAAGTAATAGAAGTGATCAATTTGCGCAGCAAGTTAGAGCAAGCTGGCCGTTTAAAAGATGTTATTCAGCAAACTGAAATTTTAGATTCATTGCTGATTGAAAAGAAAAATGCACTTAACTTAACCGCAGCCATCAATAACGAGCCCGGTGTTAACGTTTCCAACGAATGCTCTATGTGTGGTGTAAAGCGCATCATGTTAAACGGTATGAAGGGTGAGCATACAACGATTCTTGTTGACGGCTTACCAACACACACGTTAATTTCTGGTTTTTACGGTGTTGATGCTATTGCCACAACAGGTGTAGACAGAATCGAAGTAGCACGTGGTGCTGGTGCATCATTAATAGCTCCTGAAGCCATTGGCGGAACAGTTAACATTGTTACCCGTCAAGCCTATGAAAATACCGCTAGCTTTGACTATGCAAAGGGCTCTCATGATTTTACCGCCTTTAAAGGTATGGGTACTGGTGTATCTGAAGATGGCAAAACAGGTTTAACTTTTGTTGCTCAATATGACAAACAAGACCAAGAAGACCATGATGACAATGGTGTAAGTGAAGCGCCTTTCATGGAAAATGTTTCAATTACTGCTTTAGTTAGCCATGACATCAACGATACTAACAACATCCAAGTAAGACTTTCAAATATTCAATCGGAAGTTTTTGGTGGCCCAGTTATTGGTGATAACGTTCGCTCTATTGGACAAGCGCTAGGCTCATATGATGGTATCGACTCTGACTCTTTATTTGAAGATGATGACGTAAGAAAACAATTCATCGGTAAAGCTTGGGAAACGACAGAGTGGATCAACACTGCTCGTGAAGAAGCTTACCTAAAATGGTTAACAGAATTATCTAACTATACTACTTCTGAATTTGCTGTAAGTTACGCAAAACATGAGCAAGACTCTTTCTACGAAGGTATTGATTATCAAGCTGATGATACTATGCTTTATTTCCGAGCTAAGTTTGATACCGAATTAAATGATGAGCATTTTATTACTTACGGTGTAGATTCTCGTATGGAAGAAATGCGCTCATCAACTGACGCATTAGAAGCGGTTGAAGCCTATCAATCAGATGCTTTTGATTACGATACACTTGGTATCTTTATTCAAGACACTTGGACACCTTCAGACAGGCTGGAAGTTGCACTGGCATTAAGGTTAGATAAGGTTACTGCTGACTTTATTGACCCTGAAAAAGTGGGTACTGAAATCGAAGAAACTTTCTTAGCGCCTCGTGTTGATATGCGTTATTTCCATACAGACGAGCTAACTTCTCGCTTATCTGTAGGCCGTGGCTACCGTGCGCCTTTATCATTCTTTGAAACTGACCACGGAATTTTAGATGCTGAATTAGGTTATCAAATTGATATCAGCAAATTGGAAGAATCTATATCGCTTAGTTACTCATTAAATTACGATACCGAAGCACTTGCAGCAACTTTATCATTAGCACATTCAAAGGTTGATAACCTTGCCAGCTTAGAAGAAACCGCTGATGGCGTTCCGTTTTTAACACAACTTGAAGAGCAGGCTGACGTAACTACCGTCGACTTTACGACAGGTTATAACCTAACCGAGAATTTTACCATTAACTTCAGCGCTGAAAAATTCTTTTACGATGACAATTTTAAATCGTCATACGCTATTGCCCCAATAGAAGAGCGCGCTTCTATTGAGTTTGACTATAGCATTGGCAATGTGAATATTTTCTGGAGTACCGTTTGGTTTGGTTCGAAAGATTTAAGTGATTATGGCTACGAAGGCTACAATCGTCTAGGTGACCCAAGCTCGATTAAAACCACTAAAGGTTCAGCGTTTTCATCTTCAGACTTAAAAATTCAGTATAAAATGTCTGAGAGAATGAAGCTGTACGCTGGTGTTTCAAATGTATTTGAATACACTCAAATTGATGAAAGCGACAGTCCGTTATTCTTTGATGCTGACGGTGGCTACGATGTTGCCTACATCTATGGCTCATTACACGGTCGTGAATTCTATGCTGGTATCGAGGTTAAACTTTAATGCCAGTGAAGTTTACTCGCACTTTACATGTTTTAGTCTTGCTAGCAGCGTTAGTTGCTGGCAAGGCTTTTGCGTCAGACTTTTCAGATTTAATTGTTAATCAATACAAGCTTAAACCTCTCTCTGCTGCGAGCATGGTAGCAACGGCAAGTGACGATAAAGTAACTATTGCCATGATTTACCAACCTGATTGCAAGTGGTGTAAAAAACAGGGTCAATGGCTTGCTAAAGCGCACAAGCAATGTCACAAAGACATTGATATTGTTTTAATCGGCAATAACGGCAAAAAGCAGCAACTCAAACGTGAGTTAAAGCATTTTCATCAAGAAATTCCTGCATACCAAGCAAATAGAAAACTACTCACTGCTGTAGGCGGCATTGAAGCTTCTCCGACTACATTGGTGTTTGATAACCAAGGTACTCTGATCGCCAAGCGCAGAGGTTTTATCACAAACAATAAGTTAGCCGATGTTGCCAATATCATTACCCAAGGTAAGTGCGATATTGGCTAATAAGTTACCTATCTAAGCTACTCACCTAAGTAACCCATGGTTATGCAATATTTATTGAGCAAACAAAAAAAGCGATGATTTATCACTACCGATAATCATCGCTTTTTCATTCATAGTCATAGCAAAACTTTAGAAAATCAACTTATCTGGAAAAACCAGCACCATCACCAATACCATCACTTGTATTAAGATGAAGGGAATAACACCTTTATAAATTGTAGTCGTTTTCATTGTTTTTGGCGCCACGCCTTTTAAATAGAATAAGCTAAACCCAAAGGGTGGCGTTAAAAATGAGGTTTGTAGGTTCATTGAAATTAAAATAGCAAACCAAATTAAATCAATATCTAAAGCCATTGCGACTGGTGTCAGAATTGGCACAACTAAAAAAGCAATTTCAATAAAATCAATAAAGAAACCTAAAATTAAAATGGCAACCATGGCAATAATAATAAATGCCCACTTATCACCCGGTAGTTCCATAAAGAACTCTTCAATAAGATATTCACTACCTGAGTAACTAAACACCATCGAAAATGCTGTCGCGCCGAGTAACACAGCAAATACCATTGACGTTACTTTCACGGTTTCAATAGAGGTTTCATGCAAGTTTTTAAAAGAAAAGCTACCATAAAAAGCAGACAATGCCACAGCACCTACTGCGCCAATGGCTGATGATTCAGTCGGGGTTGCTATACCCGAAAAAATAGAACCGAGTACTGAGACTATAAGCACTAATGGGGGTACAATGTCTTTTAGCGCTTGCAGCCACAGCTCTCTTTTACTTTCATTAACCACAATGGCAGGACAATATTCAGGCTTCAATTTGCCAAGTATTAAAATATATACCGTATAAGCAACAACAAGTAACATACCAGGTACAACAGCAGCTTTAAATAAATCACCTACTGGCACGCCCATCACATCTCCTAAAATAATTAAGATAATAGAGGGTGGAATAATTTGTCCAAGTGTACCTGAGGCACATATAACCCCAGTAGCTGTTGGCTCATGATAGTTATTTTTAAGCATTACCGGCAACGAGATAACGCCCATTGCCACAACACTTGCGCCCACAACCCCTGTTGATGCTGCTAATAAAGCGCCAACAACAATAGTTGAAATAGCAACACCGCCAGCAATACTGCCAAATAGTTTTGCCGATGATTCTAGCAAACGTTCAGCAAGCCCTGTGCGTTGCAGTACTATCCCCATGAAAATAAACATAGGAACAGCCATCAAGGTGGTATTTTCCATAATGCTCATAATGCGATATGGCATAAAAGCAAATAAGTCTAAGCCTAAGGTATATACGCCAACCAGTAATGAAACGCCAGCAAAGGTAAAAGCAACTGAATAACCAAAAAATAAAAAAACTAATGCAATGCCAAAAAGAACGATACCTGTCATTGTTCATTCTCCTCAGTCGTCATATCAGGAGTACCAAATAGTAATTGCAACTGAGTCAACACAACATGAATAATACAAAGAATAAGAAATATTGATGAAGCAGGAATCACTGCTCTAATAATCCAACGATGCGGAAGCCCACCGGGATCAGCACTGCCCTCTCCCATTTGATAGGCTTCATAGGTGTATTCCCAACTAAAGTACAGAATTAACGCAGTAAAGGGTAAAGCGAATAATAGCGAGCCAATAATGTTAATAATGGCTTTTTTGCGTATAGAGAGTTGATCATAAAACACGTCAACCCTAACATGCGCATCGGCCACTAAGGTATAGCCAATACCAAACATAAACATCGCTGCAAATAAGTGCCATTCCAGCTCTTGCATGGCGATACTGACGTCATTAAAAAAGTAACGCATAATCACGTCATAAAATACATTAATAATCATTAATAGCATCAACACACCGCAAAAGTGGCCAACACCATCGATAATTTTCTTTAGCGAATTTATTAAATACTGCATGGTAGTACCCAAATAGCGCATGTATTAATTAAAGTTGTTACGATAAAAAACACATGCGCAAATTGATTAGTTCTCAATAGGATCGAAGTTATCTAAATATGCACGATCAGAGAAGTTTGTCCAAGCTCTAATTTGTCGTTCATACTTATATAAAGAATCTAAAATTTCTTTTGTTAGTGGATCTTTATCTGCAAATTCGCTCAATATTTCTGCATTAGCCATTTGAATTTTTGACATTAGCTTGCGAGGAAATGAACGAATTTTAACGTTAGGGTATTCTTCTTGAATTTGCGCTAAGTTTTTACCACTTTCATGCATAGATTGAGCATACATATCATAAGCCGCCGCCTTCATTGCTACTGTTAAGATATTTTGTAAATCTTTTGGCAGCTTATTAAAAGCCTTTTGGTTTACCATAAACTGAAGCTCAGTTGCTGGCTCATGCCAACCCGTATAGTAATAAGGGGCTATTTTATGGAAACCCATGCGTAAGTCTAATGAAGGGCCAACCCACTCTAATGCGTCAATAGTATTACGCTCAAGTGCAGTATATAGCTCACCTGATGGAATATTAGTTGGCTTTGCGCCTAAGCGTGCAAGTACTTCACCAGCAAAACCTGGGATACGCATTTTCAAGCCTTTAAGATCATCAATTGTGTTGATTTCTTTTTTGAACCAACCGCCCATCTGGTTACCCGTGTTACCACCTGGGAAGGATAAAATGCCATATTGATCATAAACTTTTTTCATCAACTCCATGCCACCACCGTAGTAGAACCATGCATATTGCTCGGGCGCAGTCATACCAAAAGGTACTGTCGTAAAAAATTGGGTATTGAAATTTTTGCCTTTCCAATAATAAGACGCTGAGTGACCCATTTGGTACTGGCCTGTTTTAACAAAATCAAAAATCCCTAAGGCAGATTTATGTTTGTTAGCCGAATCAATATGGATAATAAAGCGACCACCTGACATTTCTTTCACCATTTTGGCCATATTTTTAGTGGCATCACCAAAAATTGGAAAATTAGGGCCCCAGGTTTCAGCTAAACGCCAACGTACTTTTTTATTACTGTCAGCACTGGCAATGCCAGAAAATGCTATCGACACGATAAGCATGAGTTTAATAAACAGAGATTTTTTCATTCTTCCTTCCTCACTTATTGTAAATAACGCTGCTGCGTTGTAATTATAATTTTTGTAGCCTTACTAAGAGTAAGTGAGAAATTGAAATTTCGCTATTCGTATGAATACCCACATCAACTAGGTAGATCTACCTAAGACCAAAGAATAGGCTTTAAACTTGATTTGCGTGAGCTCCGATAATACTTTACGGTAATTACCTATTTTTTAAACAATAAAGATTTATGTTTTTTCCAAGACGACTCTTCATTATTGCCATAGTACAAGTGCTGGTCACTTGCTTTGTCATCTTTTTGTTTGTCTCCCAAGAGTATCGAGAACTATCTGAGCAAAGCTTAGAAACACTTGAAGAGTTTTTAATAGAGCAAAAAAAGCAAGAACTCGTCAATTACACCACCTTGGCGGTTTCAACAATTACGCCAATTTACAAAAATCCCGACATCCCTTTAGCGCAGGCAAAACAACAAGTTGCCCATACCATAGACAACATGCTCTATGCTGGAAAAGATGGTTACTTCTTTGCTTATGATAATAAAGGCAACGGTATTTCTCACCCCAAAGAGCCTTTTCGTGTCGGCAAAAATTGGTGGGAATTAGAAGATAATAATGGCGAAAAAATCATTCAAATTCTGATCGACAATGCCCAAAAAGGCGGTGGTTTTTACCGTTATACCTGGTCAAAACCATCAGCAAACAAACCCTTAGATAAGCTGGGTTATTCTGTATATCTCAAAGATTGGGACTGGATGCTAGGCACAGGCGTTTACCTAGATGATGTCAATAACAAACTAAGTAAATTACAGCAATCTATCGACTCACATATCTATAAAACTCAAAAGCTTATTCTGTTTATCGCTATTCTTTCCATATTAATTCTTTTTATATTTGGCCTGTTAGTTAACCTGAGTCAAAAAAAGAAAACGGACAAGAAAATCAATGAATTAAGCCAGCGCGTTATTGATATGCAAGAAGAGGAACGCCGCAGAATTTCAAGAGAATTGCACGATGGCATAGTACAAACACTAGTATCAATAAAGTATTCGCTAGAGGCCACGGGTCTTTACTTAACTCAATCAAAACAAAATAAACCACAACCACTGATTGACGCTGAATCAAGCCTTGGTGGCGCTATCAAAGAAATCAGACGCATTTCACATCATTTACACCCTCGAATTTTAGATGAATTGGGGCTTTCTTCGGCGCTAGAAACCCTTGCTATAGAGTTCTATGAACGCACCAATATAGAGGTAGTGGTAACCAAGCCCGCGGTAAGGAAGTTACTCTCTGATGAAATCAACACAACGCTTTATCGTGTCGTGCAAGAGTCACTCACCAATATAGAAAAACACTCCCGTGCCACACAAGTAAACATATGTATAACCATTGAAAAAGATGGTTTAAAACTCACAGTGAAAGATAATGGCATAGGCTTTAACACCAAAGTAGAAGCCAAGAAAAAAACATGTGGTATTGGACTGAGAAACTTAGCCGAGCGTGTTGAGTACCATCACGGTAGTTTTGAGTGTACTTCCTCCAACAAAGGGACAAAAATAATGGTTAAGATCCCGAAATCACACTTTCATAACCAAAAATTACAGACAGCAGAAACAGCGGATACAACAAAAAGAGACATGGCATGACAACGCAAAAAAACAATCACAATGAAGACGTCATCACAGTGTTACTGGTTGATGATCATCCCATGGTTCAAAGTGGTTTAAGCGCCTGCTTGTCTTATTATCCCGATGTAAAAGTAATTGGGAATGTCAATGACGGTCTATTTGCCTTAGAAAAAGCACAAGAGCTACAGCCTGATGTTATTTTAATGGATATCAGCATGCCCAAGTTAAATGGCATTGACGCCACAGAAATCATCACAGAGCAACTTGAAAACTCAAAAGTACTGATTTTTAGTATGCACAACAGTTTAGAGTTCGTCACTAGCGCTATTCAGGCCGGAGCAAGCGGTTACATTTTAAAAGACACCAGCTCTGAAGAGGTGTATTACGCCATAAAGGCAGTCGCCAGTGGTAAAAAACACTACAGCAGTTCAATCACACAAATGCTCATTGAAAATCCTATCAAACAGGATACCGGTAAGCTCACCACCAGAGAACAGCTTGTGCTTTCCCATATTGCAAAGGGATTATCTAGTAAGGAAATAGCGAAAGAGTTAGCGATTAGCTTTCGTACGGTAGAGGCCCATCGTCGTAATATCAAATCTAAACTGAAAATTGATACTTTAGCGGAGCTGATTCGTTATGCGGTTAATTATGGCTTAGTAGAAAACTAAGGGCTGTTAACCTTTCCTATTTAAATTTTGTTTAAATTAAATGCTGTGTCTTGTATATAAGACTACTAAAAACTTAATTATACCGATATTAATAGCAGAACTGCTTCAATGCTGCTTTTAGGTCATGACTTAGATTTTCAACAGCCTTAGCATTAGCAAAAACTTCATCGGTATTATTCTTACTTTTTTGTGACAATGAGAATACCCGTGCCACCATATCATTCACATTGCGAACAGCTTGCAATTGCTCTATTTGATTATTATTAATTAATTCGTTTTTGCTAATAATGTCAGAGAAAGAGCCGGTAATAACCTGCAAGTTTGTTTCTGTATCTTTAATCGTTGTTGCGCCTTGATCAGCAAAATCAGCATTTTTACGCATTTCCCCAGCAGCGTCATCGGTCGCTTTTCTGATGTTAGCAATAACAGTTTCTATTTCTGAGGTTGACTCTTGTGTGCGTTGCGCTAACTGGCGTACCTCATCGGCAACCACAGCAAAGCCACGCCCTTGCTCACCCGCTCTTGCAGCTTCAATAGCCGCATTTAAAGCCAATAAATTTGTTTGCTCTGCTACGGTTTTTATTACGGTTAACACCGAGTCTATTTGTTGACCATGCTCGCGCAACACATGCATTTGATCGGCAGAGCGATTAATCGCCTCAGCAAGCTGTTTTATTTGTAAGGCTGACTGTTCAACTACATTAAAATTACTTGTTGCATGGCTGTCAGCCTCTTTACTCACTGTAATTGTTTTTTCCGTATGCAGCTGAGTAACTTCGACTGCTTTGGTCATTTGCTCAATAGAAACACTGGCATCAGAAAGCTCATGTTGAGTGTCCGTTACCTGCTCCTTCGCTTTCTGGCAAGCCGTTAGTGTACTGTCTGCTGCGCCATCAAGAGAGAGACCAATATTAGCCAAAGAATCGATAAAAGTAGCAATTCTATCCATCATGGTGTTAAAACTATGGCTTATTTCACCAAACTCATCGTTAGTACTGACATCGGCGCGCAATGCTAAATTCGATTCTTTTTCAACATCTATAATAACTTTATGCAAACTTTTCAGGGGATTACGAATGGCTTTAAATATATATAACCCTAGTAGCAGCACCCCTAAAGCAGAGCAAAATACAATAATAATAAGTGTTTGATTAGTATTTTCAGTGACTTGATTGCTGTCAACAATGGCTTGCCTAGCCAATTGCTTTTGTAGTAAAACCAATTCATCTAGCTTAAGCATAAAAGGCTCTAAAGCTGGATACATTCTTAAATCAACATAACTTCCCATATTGTATGATGACTGCTCTTCAATATATTTGAGGATTTGCCCAATAGACTTCTGACTTTTTTCATAAAGAGGTTTCATTTTAGTGATCAGAGCCATTTCTTGTGCTGATAACTTCACGGATTGAAAGTCTTGCCACTGTTTGCTGATCACAAGTTCTCCCTGCTCAACTTGCAACTGCGCATCTTTCCACATAATCATGCCTGTTCTTGCTTTATGAGCCGTATCAATAATATTTGAAGTAAAGGTGCGAATGATTAAATTAAGTTTTTGAGTTTGGCTGATTCTAAATTCGAGGGAGTGTTGTGATTCTTGATGACGTTTATTGGTGACTGTCATGCTAATCAGCAAAATAGCGCTATAAATAATGATGGGAATAATGGATAAGGCGACTAACTTACTGCTAACACGTGTTAAGTTTTTCATTAAATGACTCGATATTTCGCTTTCAGCTATATTCTGCTGGCAAGATATCAAGCTTATATGTCGGAAAGATTAAACTTATATGACGAAAATGTGACAGCGGGTAATGCTGCCAAGTTAAAGTTCAGCTTATACCAAGCAGGCTATCCCCGCTTGATATAAGTAAACTTGCTAAGGAAAACTAGCTATCTAAAACTATCATTAATCCCTGATAGCACGCGATTTCCTGGGCATAACACTTCTTGTTCAAGCTTATTCAAAGCCGTATCGCAAGTGTTATTAACCTCATGAAAATCACTGGCGGTTGGCTCTAAATAGAAGAGCCCAGTTAAAATTTCACCTTTAGCTTTATGTTGTTCAATATCAATGATGGCTTTACTAGCGTTATGGCTCTCATAGTCTTCACTGAGTTTTTGAATACGCATAATAGAACCATCATGCAAGCAAACATCTTCACATTCACCTTCTTCAGCACCGCTGGTAATTTCAGTTTTCACGGGCACAAAATCTGCCACAGCCCCAGTAGTGATATGATCATGTACATAATCATAAGAACGCGTTGAGCCACTGTGGTTATTAAAGGTGACGCAAGGTGAAATAATGTCGATAAAAGCAAAACCTTTGTGGCTCATTGCCGCTTTAATTAAAGGAACAAGCTGCTTTTTATCGCCTGAAAAACTCCGCGCAACAAAGGTTGCGCCAAGCTGTAGTGCCATCACGCACAGATCAATATCTGAAAACAAACTCAATTCGCCAGCTTTATTTTTCACGCCTTTATCAGACGTAGCGGCAAGTTGCCCTTTGGTTAAACCATAAACACCGTTATTGGCGACCATATAGACCATATTCAATTGCCTACGTACCACGTGTGCAAATTGACCAAAACCAATTGAAGCACTATCGCCATCACCAGACATAGCCAAATACAGTAAGTCTTGATTAGCCAAGTTAGCCCCTGTTGCCACCGAAGGCATTCGGCCATGAACAGAATTAAAACCATGGGCTTTATTCAAAAAGTAATTAGGCGCTTTTGACGAACAACCTATACCCGATAATTTTGCCACTTTGTGAGGTTCAATAGATAACTCATGGCACGCCTGCACTATGGCAGAGGTCAAGGCATCGTGACCACAACCTGCACACAAGGTAGATAAAGCCCCTTCGTAATCACGGTAGGTTAAGCCTAAGTCATTAACAGGTAGGCGTGGATGTTTAAATTTTGATTTAATAAAGCTCATATTACGCTCCTAGCCTACTTTCTTATCAATTTGCTTACTTGCTTCTTCATCGGCAAAGCGACTTAGAACCCCTTGTACAATTTGATAACTTGTCATCGGCAAACCATCATAATTTAATATGCTGACAAGTTTTTTAGGGTCTATCTGCAGTTCATTAATCAACAAGGTTTTCATTTGGCCATCACGATTTTGTTCAATAACAAAAACATCTTTATGTGACTTGATAAATGCTTCGACACTATCGTGAAAAGGAAACGCTTTGATGCGTAAAATGTCTACAGTAATACCATGGGTACTCAATTCATCAGTTGCTTCATCAATGGGGTGGCTCGTTGTACCGTAGTACAGCAAAGCAACCTTAGCTTTTTTCTTGCCCTGTCTTATTTCAGGTTCAGGCAAATACTTAAGTGCGGTTTTAAACTTTTGCGTGAGCCTGTCAACATTATCAACATAATGCTCTGGCTTTTCTGTGTACCTTGCGAAGTGGTCACGGGAAGTGCCTCGATTAAAGTAAGCACCTTTTTCTGGGTGAGTGCCCGGCACAGTGCGATAACAAATACCGTCACCATCAATATCTAAATAGCGGCCGTATTCTTGTAATTCATCTAGCTGTTCAGCATTGAGAATTTTGCCTTTTTGATAGGCATGGTCATCTTGCCAGCTAAACTCTTCACTTAAATGGTCATTCATGCCTAAATCTAAATCAGACATAATGATGATCGGTGTTTGACACTGGTCTGCAATATCAAAGGCTTGTGAGCCCATTTCAAAACATTCTGTCGGGCTATCAGGAAAAAGCAATATTTGCTTAGTATCGCCATGGGAAGCATAAGCACAACTAAGAATATCTGACTGTTGGGTACGGGTCGGCATTCCAGTAGAAGGGCCTGCTCGTTGCACATTCACCAAAACCATAGGAATTTCAGTGAAATAGGCCAAGCCTAAAAACTCTGTCATCAAGGAAACACCTGGACCACTGGTGGCCGTAAATGCACGGGCACCACTCCAACCAGCACCAATGGCAACACCTATTGCCGCCAGCTCATCTTCAACTTGTACTATTGCATAGTTTTTCTTGCCCGTTGCAGGATCTATTCTTAAGCGATCACAATAACTGGCAAACTTTTCAATAACCGATGTTGAAGGTGTAATGGGATACCAACCAACAACGGTTGCTCCGCCATAAACCGCACCTAATCCCATTGCGGTGTTACCATCAACCATGATTCGATTCTTCACCAAATCACGGGCCTCTACTTGAATAGCTAATGGGCAAATAAAATGTTTGCTGGCATATTGATAGCCCAATTCTAGTGCGTAAACATTAGGCGTGATCAGCTTTTCTTTGCCTTTAAACTGATCTCTTACTAACCCTTTCAATACGGTAAAATCCATATTCAATAACGCAGCTAAAGCACCAACATAAATAACATTTTTAAAAAGTTGTCGCTGGCGTGGGTCGCTATATTCTTTTAAGCAAATATTTGAAATAGGAATGCCAAGATAATTAATGTCTTCGCGAATTAAACTGTCCGAAAGGTTTTTACTTGAGTCATATAAAAAATAGCCTCCCGTCTGCACACTTTTCACGTCGGCATCAATACTTTGCGCATTCATGGCGACCACCATTTCCGATTTTCCACCTCGGCGACCTAAATAGTTTTTATCGGAAACCCTCACTTCATACCAAGTAGGCATACCTTGAATATTGGAAGGGAAAATATTCTTCGCCGAGACAGGAATACCCATTCGTAGAATAGCCTTAGCAAACATATTATTAGCGCTGGCAGACCCTGTACCATTTGTATTAGCAAAGCGAATAACAAAATCATTCACTAAAATATTTTCCTCGCTCACGGTTTCGTTATCTTGTTGAACATTCGCTGAAGAAGTTGCTGTTGTGCTCATTACTTGGCTCCCCCTTTAATGGTGGCATGAGTATTGGTAAGCTCAAGTTTTTTCATATCCCAAGCCCCTGTAGGACAGCGCTCAGCGCATAAACCACAATGCAAACAAACATCTTCATCTTTAATCATAATATGGCCTGTTTTTAGTGGCGCAGAAACTAACAGTGGCTGCTGTTCATTTAACTCTGCTACTCTAAATTGTTTGACCACTTGGCTGTCATCCACTTCTTCTTCAATAAAGTTAATACAATCCATCGGACAAACATCTTCACAGGCTGAGCATTCAATGCAGGTGCTTTCGGTAAAGACGGTATGAACATCACAATTTAAGCATCGACTAGCCTCTTCCAACGCCAATTTTTCATCAAAGCCCAGTTCTACTTCAGTAGCCAGCTGTTTAACCGCCTCTTCCCAAGCAATATGAGGAACTAAATTACGTTGTTGATGATCAATGGCGCTTTGATAACTCCAGTCATGAATACCCATTTTTTGGCTTACCAAATCAAATGAACTATCACTTCTCTCTTCTACTGGGTCGGCATTTTGGCAAAATAAATCAATTGAAATAGCGGCTTGATGACCATTAGCCACCGCAGAAATAATATTTTCAGGGCCAAAAGCAGCATCACCGCCAAAAAAGACTTTTGCATGGGTAGACTGTAACGATGTTTTATTTAGTTTAGGCTGTTCCCATTGATTAAATTCAATACCAATATTACGCTCAATCCAAGGGAAAGAAGTATCTTGCCCGACAGCAACTAACACTAAGTCGCAATCAACAATTAACTCTTCACCTGTAGGTTGCAGGCTGCGGTTGCCCACTTTGTCATACACAGACTCGACCTGCTCAAACTTCATACCCGTTAGCTTGCCATCACTAATAATATACTCAAGGGGGCTGTAATTAGGCATTAGAGCAATACCTTCAGCTGCCGCATCTTCCTTTTCCCAGGGTGATGCTTTCATTGCTTCATAACTTGAACGTACCAGCACTTTCACTTCTTTTGCGCCAAGACGTTTCGCTGTTCTACAACAATCCATCGCGGTATTGCCACCGCCAAGAACAATGACTTTTTCAGGCACTTCCTTGATATGGTCAAAACTTACATTAGCTAAAAAGTTAATACCTGTTTGGATTTTCTCTCCGCCTTGATCATGACCGGGAATTTTCAACCAACGGCCATTAGGTGCGCCAGTACCGACAAAGATGGCATCAAAATTAGCTTGCAATAACTTTTCTAAGCTATTGATTTCTTCACCAAAGTGGCACTCTAAGCCCATATTGATTATATAGTTAAGCTCTTCATCAAGTACGGATTCTGGCAAACGAAAGGCTGGAATTTGACTACGCATCATGCCGCCAGCTTTACTATCACGTTCATAAAGCACAACGTCATACCCTAAAGGTAATAAGTTTCTCGCCACCGTCATTGAAGCTGGCCCTGCGCCAATCAAGGCCACTCGTTTACCATTTTTTTTGCGGGGTATTTTAGGAAGAAATGGCGTGATGTCTTCTTTATTATCGCTGGCAACGCGCTTTAATCGACAAATGGCCACTGGACTTTCTTCTACCCTGCCACGTCGACAAGCGGGTTCACAGGGGCGGTCACAAACACGCCCTAAAATCCCAGGAAAAACATTAGAATGCCAATTAACTAGGTATGCATCGGTATAGCGTTTTTCGGCGATTAAGCGAATGTATTCTGGCACAGGTGTGTGTGCAGGGCAGGCTTGTTGGCAATCAACCACATTGAGAAAATGTTGGTAATGGTTAGTATCTGTCTTCTTCAAAGTTAACTCCTTTTACAAGAAAAGTAAGCTGGTGAAATACAGCACTTATTTGAAAAATATTGTTAATATCTAATCTAATTCATTTAGTGTAACTTGTTAACCTCTTAATTTATTTAAGACCTTAGTGCTAATCACACACTTACCTTGTGAGCTATAAAATCACCAACTAAAGTAAAAGTGTTTGGTCAATTTTATAGTAACGGTCAGCCGATTTAATCAATGCATTCGCCGTTAACCCTGCAACACCGTAAACGACAGTATTTACACCGTGCTCTGTTTTGACATGACTCAGTAACATATCAAAATCACCATCACCCGATAACAGCACCACGGTATCTATATCTTTACTCGCTGCTGCACTGATAACATCAATAGTAATACCAACATCCCAATCCCCTTTGGCTGAGCCATCAGCACGTTGAATATAGGGTTTTAACTTAACATCAAACCCTATGTGCTTCAGTGCCTTTTGAAATTTATGTTGTTGATCATCACTGCGTTGAATTGCGTAAGCATTGGCGATGACAACATCACCTTGTGCAGCAAGTTCTTGCCAAAGCCTACGATAATTAAATTGACGCTGATAAGCATCTCGTGTGGTGTAATAAATATTTTGAACGTCAACAAAGACGGCTATTTTAGCCAAAACAATTCCTATTAATGATTTTTATGGGGTAAACACGCTACAAAGCCCGTCTTTCTTAGATAAAGGCTTGTGTCTGAAATATGATCCCGTTAAAATATTGTAACAATTTAATAACAAGCCATATTGTATTTAGGGGTAAGGTATGTCTTTTGAAGATAACTATCAAGTCACTACAAAATTTAGTGAACATGTGCATGATTTTTTATCTGCCCATCTTATTCCCCCTACGCCAGTAAACTATTCCGTTGTTTATCTCTATATAAGCAACGAAAATGAAATGCTATCTGCTGCAATAGATAAGCAGTTACAAAAAGGTGAAGTTATCACCGCAGATTTCCTTGCTGAATTATTTTCTCGCTATGTTTCATACAGCCAAGAAGTTGAAAGCTCTGTATTGCAGCCTTTTGAAGAAACATTATCCAAAACACTTAAAAAGATTAGTCAGCAAGTAAGTAACGAAGATAAAGCAGCAGTGAACTTAAAAAAACTAGACAAAATTCTCGCTAAAACAACCGGTGATGCTTCACTAGAAAACATAGTAAGCTATTTAGTGAGCACCATTGATAAAACAAGAACTCAACATAAAGCACTTTCTAAAGAGCTAAATGCCACCCAACAAGAAATGAATATGCTTAAGGGGAAATTAGCTTCTTCGAGACAGGAAGCGCGAGTTGACGCTTTAACAGGCCTACTAAATAGAAGAGGTTGTGACGAAGAGCTACAAGCCTTAAATATTGACGATACACACTCCTCGTTGGCAATAGATATTGACCACTTTAAAAAGGTTAATGATACCTTTGGCCACTCAATTGGCGATAAAGTAATTCAACGGGTGGCTAAGGCTATTGAAAGTCAAATAGGCGAAGAAGATATAGCTGTACGTTTTGGCGGTGAAGAGTTTGTTGTGGTCATGGTGCATAAAAACTTAAATCAAGCGAAGAAAATTGCTGAAAACATCAGAAACACTATTGCTAACCTTAAATTAGTACAGCGTGAAAGTAACACCTACTTACCACCTATTTCAGTGTCTATTGGTATTGCACAAAATAAAGAAGCCACAAACTGGGTTTCTTTATTTAACCAAGCAGATCAGGCGTTATATCAAGCCAAAAATGCCGGTAGAAATTGCTGTATTTGCGCCTAAAGCACCGACAACAATCATAAAAGTTCAACAGACCCTACACTCGCTTTTGAAGTGCGAAAGTTAAAGTGTTAAACTTCGGGCTTTGATAAACTCTGACGAAATCTTTCCCTATGATGACTTTTCTGCGCGCCTTCTTTTATTTCTTCTTAAAACTTCCTGTTCGCTTATTAGTGCGTAGCAACATTGTTGTCGATGCTAATACTCCAGTAGAAACAAAATCAAAGCCAATTTTTTATGTTACTCGCCACCAATCTGCCAGTGACTTATTAGCCCTGCAAGCGGCATGTAAAAAGCAAAACTTGCCTGACCCACTTTCCAAAGTAGTTATTGGAGAGAAGAGTTTTGAGCGTACATTATGCTTGGCAAAACCAACCTCTATTTTTGGTATCAAACCCAAAGAAACCGAGGCATTAAGCCAAGGTTTAGCAATGCTAAACGAACATAACAAAGACAAAAAGTTAGACGTACAGCTTATTCCCGTCAATTTAATTTGGGGGCGCACCCCTACGCAAGAAAAAAACAATGCCAATGTAGCTTCATTACTTGCCGAACAAAGCTCACCAACTTGGTTTCGTAAGTTTTTTATCATTTTATTTTTAGGTCGCGACAGTTTAATACGTTTTAGTGAAGCCCTATCACTAAGATACATGTCAGATAGCCATGGTAACGATGAAGCCACAGCACATAAATTATTGCGGGTAGCTCGCTTTCATTTTCATCGTCAAAACATTGCTGCCAAAGGGCCAAGACTGATTCATCGCGAGCAAATGTTTACCGCACTTTTTGCCAACCCTTCCGTAAAACGTACCATTAAAGAAGAAGCGAAAAGTAAAAATGTCAGTGAAGAGAAAATAAAAAAACAAGCGTTAGGCATGATGAGAGAAATTGCTGGCGATTACAGTGTTTCTTTAATTTACCTTGGCGAAAGAATTTTATCTTGGCTTTGGAAGCGTTTGTATAGCGACATTAAAGTACATAATTCTAAAGTGCTCAGAGAGCTAGCTCATGACGGCCATGAAATTATTTACGTGCCATGCCATCGTAGCCACATGGACTACTTACTACTTACTTATATCATCATGCAAGAAGGTTTAGTTACCCCACGCATTGCTGCCGGCATCAACTTAAACTTCTGGCCGGCAGGCCCTATTTTTAGAAAAGCGGGAGCATTTTTTATTCGCCGAAGTTTTGCTGGTAACCGCTTATATTCCACAATATTTAGAGAATATTTGGGGCTTTTGTTTGAACGAGGTTACTCGGTTAAATACTATACCGAAGGTGGTCGTAGCCGAACCGGTCGCTTATTAGCACCCAAAACCGGCATGTTAGCCATGACGATACAAAGCTTACTGCGCGGAGTAAATCGTCCACTGACGTTAGTGCCTGTATACCTAGGCTATGAACATGTCATGGAAGTAGGTACTTACCACAAAGAGCTTAGTGGTAGCGAGAAAAAGAAAGAATCTATTTTTGGCGTCTTAAAAGCCATCAAAAGCTTACGAAATTACGGTAATGGTTATGTTAATTTTGGCGAGCCAATCAATGTGAATGATTATTTGCAACAGAAAGTACCCGACTGGAAAGATGCTATTGATCCTATAGAGCCGAAAAAACCAAATTGGCTAACACCAACCGTTAATGATATGGCAAATCAATTGATGCTCAATATCAACCAATGTGCGGCACTAAATGGTGTAGCGCTGGTAGCATTGATTCTTCATGCCAGCGAAAACAAAGCACTTAGTAAAGCTGATTTAGAAAAACAATTAGATTTCATGTTAGACATGCAGCGACAAGCACCTTATAGCCAGCACATGACAATACCGTCAGAAAGCGGCGCTGAGATTCTTGCCCACGTAATTTCACTTAACAAAGTTACTGTCAGTGAAGACAGCTTCGGCACCATTATTTCACTAAGTGATTCTGCCAGCTTAGAAATGCGCTATTATCGCAATAACATTCTGCATACTTTTGCTCTCATTGCCTTAGTTTGCGAACAATTAACACACCACAGTAAAATTACTCATCAACAACTTGTTGAGCAAACAATTAACTTACTTAGCACGTTAAAAGATGACTTATTTTTATGGCAAACACCTGAGCAAATTACCGAACAGGTACAGCAAGTATTAACTGCATTAGAAGCCAACCACCTTGCCAAACAAACCAAAGCGCATTTTTGGTCACTCACTGCTGATACTGAGCATCTAGGTCAGGTCAATTTATTTGCTGAGTGCATGGATGAAAGCTTGCAACGCCTAGCCATTATTAGCTCACTAGTAACACGTTTAGCACCAGTCACTAGACGAGATTTAGAAGTCAAAGTGGTTGCCATTGCCAAACGTTTAGCCGTGTTAAATAACATTACCGCGCCAGAGTTTATTGATAAAAAAGCACAGGCAACGCTTATCAACACTATGCGTGAGTTAGGCTATATTGGCTCTGATGATGAGGGTTTATTGATTGCCACAGACAGTATGGCTGAATTGAAAAACACCATTAATAGCTTAGTATCAATTGAAGTACTGCAAAGCATTGCCCGATAAATAAGCAAAAAAAAGATAGGCTGCGCTCAAGCCTATCTTTTTAAACACTAGGAATTTTAAACTCTCAGGAATAGCGCGCTACTATTTTGCTAACGCAGCAAGCTCCATAGATACTTGTTCAACACCTTGGTTAGCAATTTTTCGGCTCAACTCTGCCTTTTTACTGCTTAGTAATGAAATACCTTCCACCACTAAATCAAACGCTTTCCACTGTCCTGTTTTCTTGTTTTTACGCATTTTGAAAATTACATCAATCGTTGGCTTGTTCATTTCAACAATTTGCGTTTTCACCGCGACAATACGCTTATTTTTGGTGGCTTTTTCTGGCTCGAATATCACCTCTTGATTTTTATACTGCTTTAAAGCGCCAGCATAAGTTCGTACTAAATAGCTTCGCATTGAAGAAACAAATTGCGCACGTTGCTCTTTAGTGGTTTTTTGTAAATGCTTGCCCAAAATTCGATACGCCGCATATTTATAATCAATAGCAGGCATCAACTCTTCTTCAACAATAACATCCATTAATTTAGGAAACTTTTTAATTTCTTGTTGGTTAGCTGCTATGCGGGTAAACAGCTGGTTACCTACCGTTTCTAATACGGCATAAGGTGAGGGTTGTGCCGTTTCTGCAGCTTTCCCTGAGAAAGAGAAGGTCAACAAAAATGCTGTTAGCAGATAAATGAGTGAGCGCATATTATTCATCCTGTTTTAAATTAATGATAAAATTTTAAACAACAAACCGACCGAGCGGTTTTTTATGGCGTAATAATAGCACCGACCGGTCGGTTTGCAAGTTATTACTCAAAAAACAAGCGAATTATTTAAGATCAAATATTAATAAGTATTGTAGAATTGGTTATATAGCTACTTTCTTAAAGCGCGGATATAAAGGCAAAGTTCAGAAATAACTTGTTGAAACAGTTCTTTATTTCTCGAGCCTTTGGTTAGAGAGGTAGAACCTTGGAAGGTGGCGACAATAAAATAACCTACTTGGCTAAATTGTAACTCTGGACGAAGTTCATCTTGGATTTTTGTGAATGCTTCAACAAACAAGTTATTAAGCTTTTGCTGCATTGACAAAATGCGTAAACGAAAACCTTCATCAACATTAGCCATTTCTTCACAGAGGTTATTCAGCGGACAGCCACAAACCGCCTCACTGCATACCATAGAGTCACACATAGAGGTAAAGAAATCACACAAACCTTCAATAGGATCTTCATGAGATAAAGCAGGTTGCCAGGACTCTAAAAACATAGGTACAAAGTTTTCTTCGAATACTGCATAGCCTAGTTCAAGTTTATTTTCAAAATGATAATACAGAGCGCCTTTAGAAATACCGCAACGATTCAAAATAGTCGACAAGCTAGTGGCCTGAAAACCATGTTGATGGATTTCATCGGCAGCTACTTCAAGAATTTTATTACGGGTTTGCTCGGCATCACTCATGGTACAGCTCGGTAAGTTAACTCATATTTACCTGAACATAATAACCAACCGATCGGTTTGTTGCAAGAAAAGCTAAACTGAAATGGTTACTTCTGATCTTGATCATTCCAATATAGAGCTAGAACGTTTCTAATGAAACTGGATCGGTTTTTGTGACGGTTAATTAGCTGAAAGCTTTGTATGGTGAAGGATACAAAGATATTCGCTCTAATAGTGTCAAAAATTGCAGTTGTATTAATTAAAGAAATGCACCCTTTGGATCAATTTATCTAGCCAAGTAAAGTGCATACTCTAAAATCGATAATAAATATTTTTCTGTTTATTAATACTCAATGTGGATCGTCACAAATAAAAATCCATTTCATTATCTTCCCCTATAAGTAAAAGCGAAACTTCTAATTACTTAAATATATTCATCAACTGCTCACCATTTGATGACATTAACCAAGCTAGAGCACAGAAATTAGCGATAACCGTTAACCAAAAAACAAACCTAAACTCTTTTTTCTGGGATTTATGCCTGAGTGTCTGCTGTGCAATAGCTGCTCCTGGCCAGCCGCCAGCAAGCGCAAACAAATGCAGGGTACTTTCCGGTGTGCGCCAAGCGCCTCTCTTCGCTTTAGATTTATCATACGCATACAGTATGAATGTAAGTGTACTTCCACCTAAATAGAGCAATACCAAGTTTATAGGCATGCGACCTGTAACTAATGCTGCCATCATTAACACTAAGAATATTACAGATAAATAAATCGAAAATTTACTAACACTTTTATCCTGCTTCTTCTTTAGTTTGTCACCGGAAAAAGTTGCCTCATCTGCGCAATAACGTCCTTGTTTATCTTTAGTGATAGAAAATGTGATGATGTCTTTAATTTGAGGTGTTCTTTGTCTATTTGAAAACGCACTCTTATGAATAAAAACATGTTCACCACCACCGTTTGGTTCGATAAAACCAAATGCTTTTTCCTCATTCCACTTAATTAACTTTCCTTTTAAACGCATAAGATTAATCCTTTAACTTCCAATTAATTCCATAATAAATAGCAGCACCGACTAAGCCACTATATAAACACACCTTGTGTAACATCGACACCGAAATCAACTCTAAAAACTGATTATCTAAGGTAAAGGGGAAGAATGGTTCAACATCTGAATGCATAATGCTATCAAGTAAAACATGACTAAAACTGCCAATAAAAGCACTTAAAAACACTACCCACCACACAATTGAGATGGAGTTCTCATTCTCAGAAATCTTCATTATTTTCAAGCCAAACTCTGATAAGTATTTACCAGTCAATCCTGCAAAAATAGCAATTAATATTGCGCCAATATAGGTGTGGGTAAAACCATGTAAGTGACCTTCGCCAGAAATCAAAACAATGAGCGGCTGAATATCCATAACAATTTGAGTCCAGCCAAATACCATCAAACTAAAACTGCCTTGAAGCAGTGATTTAATAAGGATTCCTGGTCCCATGTGTATTGGCGTGAATGGCATTAATCAGTTAACCTTTTTACATCAACAATCCAAGGTTCTAAACGATTGCCCCAGCTGATATCAACAGCATATCGGGGCGGCGTAATATCTTGTCTATCAATTCTTTTTAAATCAACCAGAGCTTTCGTATACTCTAACGGAACCATAATATGTCTTACAGATAAGTGCATTAATTGCAGGCTGTACGTTTTGTCACTGTTGTTGTAATAAGGTTTGGCTAAACCTTTAACAATCAGTATATTTTGCTGAGCAGCGAACTTGGTGGCTAATGATTCATAATCGGCAGATGCTTCAACAAAAAACAAGCGACTGTTAGTTGTTTTTTCTCTTGCTAAGCTTTCACTATATTCGTTTTTCTTATAACTATTGGTGTCGCTTGACTGCTCTTCATAAGCCAATAAAGCCGTTTGATATTTCTCTTTCGCTTTAATAACTTCTGCTTTATGAAGTGCGCCGTCAAATTCGAAGGCCCAATACAGTTCTCTCGACTCAACCCAGTAATTGTCTTTAACGTCAACTTGCGCAAAGCCCAGTGCTAATAATTCATCCTTGGTTATCCTGATATCTCTAGGATAATAGGTCTCGTTATTCCGACTAGGTGTTCGCCAGTCAATGGAAAGTGACATTCCTGAGTTCTCTTTTCGAGCACTACTATTGTATGGGAGTGAAAGCTCTCTTTCGGTCAGTGTTAATTGTGCTGTTGCTTCGCCCATTCGATTATAAGCAACACCGCCTAAAACTGCTAAATTAGTGCCAATTAGAATAATTAAGCCGATCAATAAGTACTTTTTCATGATGCGACTCCTTCGCTTAAATTACTTAGACGAATGCGTTTAAACACCATCAAAGCAAGCAATGCAGATAAGCCTAATATGAAGAAGAAGATATATTTAGGCATCCAATCCCACCACCAATCAAAGAACTTTGTATAGAGGAATAAGATAAAAAATACATTACCTGTGTTGGTTACTTCTCCCCAATGGCGCTTAATGCCTAGCCAAATTGCTGATGCCGACAATACAAAGCCAATAAGCTGGTAAAAGCCTTCAATTGTACTGGCAGACCAGCTTAAATAACTTATTTTTCCCCAATTAGAGAGTATCAATATTGGCAGGAATATCATTATCATCGCCACCACGCGATAGATAACCTCAAAGCCAGTAAAGCGTTTATGAATAACCAATTGAGGCAATATGAATATAAGCAGGCTGGGGATGAAAAAGTTTTCTGGTCTTTCGCCAAAGCTGATCCAATATATACCACTCCACGTGCCAATTTTCATGGCAATAAAGCTACTGATGCTGACTATGCCAAAAAATAATAACAGTCGAGCATTGCAGGCGTATGCGAGTAAGAAAGCAAAAGCAGCCCATACAGCAAAAGCGTTGGGTGATGGCGTGATATTAAATATCTGTCCTAGCATGGAAAGATTTAATACAAAGCATGACAAACTTACCAAAGCTGCGATTTTAGAGAAGTAAGCACTCTTTTCTTTTTGAGCAAGACTCAATGAAAGTAAAAATAAAGAAACAGGTGCAGTAATTAATATGCCCACTTGAATTGGCGTGCTAATGTATCCCCAAAACTGAAAAAACAAAAAGAAGATACTTATCGCCATTGCTAGGGCACCCAACAATGACGCTATTTTCATACCTAGGGTTAGTTGTTTCGATTGAGTACTTATATCAACGTCATACTTTTTAGAAAAGTTATCGCGTAGTTGGTGATGATAATTTTGTACCTGTTCGTATTGCTCTTGAGCGAGAGTTAGCACACCATCATTTGATAACTCAGCAAGCTCTTGCTCAAAAGCAGATATTTGCTCAACACGATTTTGGGCATCACTTTGAGTAAATTGCTTTTCTTCCATTTAGAGTTTCTCCTTTGTAGAACTTCATTCTGCCCGAACGATGAATAAAAACAAGAAAAATAGCCCTCTAGTTGCACGCTGAGAATAACAGTATTAATTGTTGAGTTTATAGACTACATTGATGCTTTTTCTAATTTCTATGTTTTGTGGCAAAAATAGGTTAGTAGATGAAGATGAACGACTCATCATTGCATAAGCTCTAGAGTCATCTTTTAAACCGAAGGTTGCAAAAAATGACGAGAATGAACCAGAATCATTAAAAGCAAAGACTCCACCTAATTTCACCCCTAAACCCGCAGACATTTGCTCAGCTTTATGTTTTGCTTTTTGGGCGGCCTCTTTAATTAAATCTATCTCAACTTCTTCTCTCACAGATGAATCAAAACGGCTTTCAATATTTTCAACATTATTAATGCTCAACAATTCATTAGCCATCTCTGAATATTGGCTTATGTCATCCATTACCACTTCAAACCGTTGCCTTAATTCGTACCCTAGAATATCTAAGTCATTATAGTTGTTATCTCTAGTGCGTTTTGATCTTTTATTTACTTCAAAAGAGGTAATATTTTTAACGGGTACGTTATATTTTTTAAGTACAGAAACCACCTTATCTGATGACTGATAGAGTTCTTTTTGTGCATTGGCTGCTTCTTTATTAAACGTAATCACAGAAAAACCTAGGGTTACCTTATCAGGAGTAACTTTTCTAACGCTTTCTCCTGTGACAGTGACAAAAGGAAAACCAGGTAGGTTTGAGGCAATGCTTCCCATTGAAAATATTGTTAATAACAAAGCAAAAAAAACTCTCATTTTATTCTCCCTAAACATTACAGGCTTTAAATTAATTATTTATTTGGATTAAACTCAAAAATAATTTCGTAACTACTTTGTACATTATCAGTTGGTTTGTATTTCCACTTCGCCAATGCTTTTTTAGCTGAACGTTGCAATTCTCGACTTACCTCTGAGTTAACTACCTCAATATTCTTAACACTCCCTGTACCATCAATCTCATAACGCAACCTAATTGTGCCAAACTGTCTTTCTTGTAAGGCTTTATGTGAATACTTAGGCATAACTGTGTGAACTGGTTCAATTAAAAAATCAGGTTCTTTCAGGTGCGGCAATTTAACTATTTGCACTGTATTAAGTTCAATATTTTCAACGCTACTAGCTTGTACATCATTTTTTACTGGAGCTAACAAATTATGGTCTGAGGCTAATACGGGAATATCAGGCTTTGGTGGCAACTTAGGTTTAATGACAATAACCTTATCATCAACCACTTTTGGAGCATCCTCAACAATATTAACCTGATGCTGTGTAGGGAACATTTGCTCTTGTTCTTCAGGGTTTTTAGCGAAATAGGACATAACTGCCATGATGCCAAATGAAGCTACTCCTCCCACCGCAAAAATTGACAGTAACTTAATTACTGAATAGTTCCTTTTAGTAGAAGGACTAGACAAGGTAATGTTCGGAGCAATTATTTTCGATTTTCGTTGCTGATAAAGCTCTGATAGTTCTTTATCAAACTGTTCATCGTTCATGAGGGGTTCCTAACATTTCTTTTAAGTTTTTACGGGCGTAACGCAAACGGCTCTTAACGGTTTCAAAGTTCTCGTTTGTTAAATCACAAATTTCAATCACTGAAAATCCTTCTTGTTGAAAGATAAACGCTTCTCGCTGGTAAAAGGGTAGCTGACTTATCGCCAAATTAAATGACTCCAAACGATCTTTCAACTCAAGCTCATGGGCTGCTGAGAAATTGTTTAAGTGATACTCTTCTAATTCTTGCCACTGCCATTTTTGTTGATGCCTTAACTCATCAATCAAGGTATTTCGAGCTATGGTATATAACCAACTTTTCACGTTAGTGTGTTTTGGGGTAGTTGATTGAACTTTCATCACTTTAAGCCAGGTTATTTGTAACGCATCTTCCGCTGTTTCTTTATCAGATAAACTAAATAAATAGTGGTAAATTGATAAATTGAACTGCTCTACCAATGATATTAAGTACTTTTCATCATTGGTAGATACATAGTGCTCAAGCAACCTTTCTGGTGTGATATTGGGATTTAACCAACCTTTTATCATTGAGGGTAGCTTCAAATGGATATCCTAAATCTGCTGTTCCATATTAAAATCTAATTGCACGGTAAAATTTTTCTGTTGCACTTGTTTACCATCAATCGATTTTGCCCGATATTTCCATTTTCTCAATGCCTGTTTTGCTGCTTTATCAAAAACACGTTTAGGCTCAGAATCTAGAACTTTAACATTAATTACTTGCCCTAACTCGCTAATATCAAAAGCTAATTTTACCCAACCTTGAATCCCATCTCTAAGGGCGTCTATTGGGTATCTAGGATTTACCCTAACAATTGGGCGAGCATCTTGGTTTGGTTGAGCATCAATTGTCAAACCGTCACTAGCATTACTTATCCCCTTCAAGCCAGAGGGTGTATAGTCATACTCTGAACTTACTTCTGTTAATTCAGGCGTAACTTTGCTTATTTCCATTCTGGGTGGCGGCTCTGGTGGTTGTAATTGTTTCCTAACAAATATTTCAGGCTTACTATCTTCTGGTGTTTGTACTATGTCAACAATAGTCGGTGGTGGGACTAGAGTTGTTACCACATGGTCACTATTAATTAAAAACGCCATAAAAGCGAATAAGCCAAACGATATTATCCCTGCAATAGTAAATATAGATATTACTTTCTTCATAGTGTTTCCTCGCCTAATAAATATAATTAAAGAGGTGTGATCACACAGCAAATAATCAACTTAGCTACTTGCTTACATGTAAAACGATGAAGAATTTAAAATGGGGTTAAATTATTTTAATTTTTTACTCTGATCTTTTAAAGAATGTTCTTTGGCACAATTCTTCTTAGCTTAACTTTGAGTTGTTTTAACATACTCTCTTCGCCATCAGGGTTCCATTCAAGCGTTGTCTGCCAAGCATTTTCAGGTTGCATTTCCTCTAGCATGCCAGCCTTAACACTCATTGATAACTCTTTAGAAGGGATGATAGTGATACTTTCCGTGTTTAAATTTGCGCTGCGGGGATCTACATTAAATGTGCCAATAACGGTAATATCATCGTCAATCACCATGGATTTTGCATGCAAACCAAATATTGGCATCTCTTGCAGTTTACCTTCCATCACCTCAGACATTATTTTTTGTCTGATTTGCGCGTCAGGTTTAAATTCATAAATTTTCACGCCTGTTTTTAGCAGTGCCTTTCTATCTCTTTGATAACCACTAAACGCTTCTAAGTTGTCATTTGATGATAAGCTATTCGTTAATATTTTCACTTCAACACCGTTATCTACCAGTGTTTTGAATAGCTTTTTACCTAAGTCAGTAGTCACTAAATAGGGCGTCTGGATAATAACGGACTTTTTAGCTTTTTGTAGAAGTGAGATAAGCCGTTGGGTTGATAAACCACTGCCACCTAAAAACTTTTTACCATCATTTTTACCCGGCAGGTCTGAAACGTATTCAACACCCTCTACCCAATGTAACTCTCCTGCTTGCTCAATTTCTTTAAAGACATCGGGTAAGCTATTTATTTGCGCTCTTACCTTAGGTTCAAAATTTTCAGGATTACATGCATATTGATGAAGTGCATTATAATTAGTATTGATCTCCTTTTTACTGTTAACCAATTTCTCAACCGGTACACTTAAAGCATCATCCCAGAACTGGTCGAAAGAAGCTTGAATATCGCTTGTCGTTCCACCTAATAAAAGTACATCGCGATCTCTAAAGTTGAATTGATGGTCATAACCAAAATATTCATCGGCGATGTTTCTACCGCCAGTTATTGAAACCTTACCATCAACGGTAAAAGTCTTATTGTGCATGCGCTGATTCAAGCCATGAAAATTGGTCGTTAAATTAACTACTTTATCAACGATATTCTTACCAATATTTGCCATTGGGTTATAAATTTTGATTGATAAGTTTTCATGTGCCGCTAATTTCAATAACTCACTACCTTTGGCCTCAACCATAATATCATCAACTAACAACCTTACTTTCACACCCCTTTCTGCGGCCTTAACTAGATAATCTACCGCTATTAAGCCAATGTTATCAGCCGAAAATATGAAATATTGCACATCGATAGTTTTCTCGGCATGTTCACTAAGCCAAGCCCTAGAAAACATTGCCTCTGTACCTTGTTCTAATACATAAACACCCGTGCTATTTTTCATTCTTTTTTTATAAGGAGAAAGGTGTTCAGACAATGCTGGTGTTATTGTGGCATCAACCTCAGCGCAATAATTTTGTTTTGTTTCTGGGATATGGTCTTCTGCACTTGAACAAGCAACACTTAATAAAACAAAGCTTGAAATAGCGATATGTCTGGTTAATTTGAGCAAATTAATGCGAATTTTTGTTTGCGGTCTTTTCATAGTTAGTTTCTACGTAATGCTTTAAATATTGACATTTCCCATGGGCGCATCGCTAACAGTAAACCAATGTGCTGGCGATTTTCTATAGGTAATAACGCATCTTCTTGATTCAATAATGAGACTTCTTTTTTCAATTGATTGAGCTTTCTTTCAATAATATTAATCGACGTTTGGCTATAGGAACCTCGGATATAAAACCTGACATTATTCTCTCCAACAAAACTCGATGCCATAAACTTTGTAATGCCATTTTTATCCATGTACTTTTCTACAGGGCCGTTAGGTATCCAATGAAAGTTTTGAGATATTAACATCTTATACTGGTTGTTAGGCAAAAGTTGGATTATTTTTAACCGATCTAATCTCGCCATCAACTGAACACATTCAAATTGGTCGATTTGATAATGCTGAATAATTTCATCAAAGCTCCAACCATCTCGTACACAAGCAGCAACCAGAAATAACTTGGTGTCATTTATCATCTCTTGCTCTTGCTCTTCGGTTAATTGAGTCAGTTTTTGCTTTTGATTTTCTACTAATAGGAATAAATCAGACAAGCTAATACCCGCAACACCACAAATTTCTTCTAATCTCGCCAGCGAAAATTGCTGCAATGAAAACATCCTTTTTACATTTGCTTCGCTCATCTCTAATTGCTGAGCAAGTGTTTTGTAAGTAATTCCTTGCTGCTTAAGTGTAGATTTTAATATCTCACATACTTCTGTTAGCTGACTCAAGTATTGTAATCCTATACTTGTGGTTGATTATTTTAATACATTACATGTTTTGGTTTATTTAAACAATTCCACCTTCATAATCAGTCTTGTTTTTAACAACATACTTTTCATAAGTAATAAGGAAGCAAGATGAAAGCATTAAGCAAGGTTTTATTAGTCGTATTAACAATGACAAGTTTACAGTCTTTTGCCGACAGCGGAGCGTCACAAAATGCCAGTGCCGCAAGTAAGCATTCAGCTTTAGCTGCTGCTCATAGCACGGTAGCCAGTGCAAAATTGGGTAGTGCGGTAGTTGCTACGCCATTAATAGTTGCCGGTGCCATAGGTAGTGTTTCGCTACAAGCAGGTAATGCTTTAATGGAAAACGCAGTATCAACTACGCCATTAGAAGTCACCGATAAAACAATTACGACAGCACCTTCTCCTGCTCAAATAATGAAGGTTAACCAACAGGGGAATTTATAATGAATAAGTTATTAAATATCTTTTTTGTATTGATGGTGGCTATTGCACTACCAAGCTTTGCTGGAAGTGCCCAAAACACAGAAATTCAATTTACTGTAGAAGAAGTTGATAAATTCGCTAAAGACGTTGAACTTTATGCTGCTAAAGAAGGGGCAAGAGCATTTATTATTGGCCGCGTCGGTAGACCAGAAAAAGATTTACCCAAGGGAATAAAATTTACACATACGGCGGTCGCTATTTATTCTTCCATCACCCTTGATTCAGGTGAAACAGTTAAAGGTTATGCCATTCATAACCTTTATCAAAAGGAGGATCAGTTAGATAAAAGTGAATTGGTCACTGATTATCCTGTTGATTTCTTTTGGGGGGTTAACAGCTTAAAGGCAGGTATCATCATTCCTACACCTGATTTACAGCAACGCATTATAGCCGCTATTGCTAACGGTAATGACAAGCAAACCCATAACGAAAACTATTCTGTTATTGCTAACCCGTTTAATAATATGTTTCAAAACTGTACTGAGCACACGCTAAATGTTATCAATTCAGGTATTTACCAAACAACTGATATAAATCAGCTTAAGAGCAACGCTAAGCAACATTTTAAACCACAAAGGGTAAAGGCTAGTCCATTTAAACTGTTGTTAGGGAATTGGTTTGTAGATGATGTATCGACTAAAGATCACGCTGGAAAGGTCTATACGACAACCTTCTCTACCATAGGTAAGTATTTAAAAAATAATGAATTGCTATCTAAGGCTGTTGTTTTAAAAAGTGATGCGTCGATTGAACAACTATTGTAAGTTATTTGTTCATTAAAAAAGTAGCCATGATTAACCTAAATCATGGCTACTTTTATTATTTATCAATTTACTGCCAAATATCTTCTAGCTCATCAGTGTTAATGACATTCGAATCGTTTCAACTTGAGGTGCCTTCCTTTAGTAACAGCTCAAGTTTCTCGAAATATACTTTAATCAGCATAATGAATTTTCAATAATATCTCTGTCTTATTTGATATGAGTCTATACTCATACTTACTGAATATAATTCAATAGCCTACAAATTTGACTGTTTGCTAGGTCTTAGCGTATTTATAAGGTGAGTTTGGTGAAAGCATTAACCTTTAATCAACTGCAAGTGCGGATATTTTTTCTGATATTTATTTTATTTACCAGTGCCGTACTCAGCTACAGAATTTTCATTGAACGGCCACAGCTTGAACAGAGTGTTTTGCAAATAGCCCAGAAAGAATTAAAAATTTTAAACCATACTGCAAAAAATTACTTAAGTTCACTAAATTCAATAAATTATGATTATGCCGTTTGGGATCAATCATATAATTATATGAAAAATAACCCATCCCAAAATAATAACGAAAAATATATTAATGAAAACTATATAAATGATACTTTTGTCAGCCTAGCACTTGATGGTGTATTCATCTTTGATGAAACTTTATCTTCAGTGTTTGTCAAAGGATATGACCATAAAAAAAATAAGCCCTTAACATTTAGTTTTCACGATTTTTCATTAAACCCAGTCAACAAAAGCATATTCCCATCACGTAACCAAAATCAAAAAATAGCGCAAAACTCAGGTCTAATAAAAACAAAACATGGCCCTGCTCTTTTTAGCGTTACAGAAATAAAGCGCTCTGATAGAACAGGCGAAAATAGAGGCTTCATTCTATTTATTAAACTCTTTTCTTCCGATGTTATCGAGGAAATTGAACAATATACAATGACAAAGATAACGACGGAGCCAATTACTAGCAAAAATAACACATTGCCGATAGGTGATTGGACCGCTGAAGTAAATTTGCCCTCAATTAGCCAATACAGCAAACGATACATCAATGACTTTAGCCAAAAACCGCTGTTATTAATGTTGATGGAACACTCTAATGGAAAAATCCCCCCCTTGTTAGATATTCAAAGCTTTATATTTATCAGCTTATTTACTGCCCTAATTTTTATTGTTTATTACTTAATATCCTTCATCATTATCAGGCCTGTTAAGGTGTTGGCTAATCAAATCAAAAGTATTGATGAAGACACTATGATCTTAGACGAAAACTATCAGATTGATGAATTAGATAGTGTGTCACAGCACTTTAATATATTAATGGCCACCATTTCACGACAAAAAGCACTGCTTAGTCAGCAGGCCTATACAGATCCCTTAACAAAAATAAGTAATCGTCGAGGCTTTGAACAACACTTAGAAAAACAATGCCAATTATTCATACGGCACAAGATTGGGTTTGCGATTTTAATGGCCGATATCGATCACTTTAAATTATATAATGATAGCTTAGGACACATAGCAGGTGACGAAGCACTGATTAAAGTTGCTCAACTACTAAATACGCACTTTAAACGCTCTAATGACTTATGTGCCCGTTACGGAGGTGAAGAATTTATAATGTTATATTCAAGTATCGCCTCTGAAGATCTAGAAGAGCAACTTAAAAACATTTTAGATTCTTTTGCACGATTAAACATACATCACCCAACATCCCCATCCTCAAAATACGTCACGGTAAGTATAGGCGCATGTATTGTGGAGCCTTCTGCGAAAATAACTAAAGAGTTATCTCCCAAAACAGTAATGTTCGCAGCAGACAATGCCCTATACCAAGCAAAAAAAGCAGGTCGTAATTGTTATAAAACAAACTATTTAGTCGATTTCATAGATGATTAATATCAAGAGCACCTCTTACCTCAGTTAAAACAATAGCCCCCAAGAATATAGTCATTTATACTAACTGCTAATAGCTCAGGCTGTGTGAAAACTTATAAACAATAGTGCTATTCGCGTACTATTTTCGCGCTGTTGTGAATGATCACTACTTTTGCAACTATTGTAGGGATTCGGTGATTACTAATGCGATGGTAATCGCTGCAAAGTGATTACGTTTATATGGGGATTTTTATCTATAATAGCGAGGTTTCTAGACCGAATGAAAGCGGTTATTGCCTAATTTCCTTCATCAAGCCAATAGTGCCTTTAATCGACATCATTCGTTTAAGATTATAAGCGAGTACATGTAGGTTAGTTTCTGTACTCACGTTTTTTAAACGCTTAGTTAGATAATGAGTCGCACCCATCCACA